>Ga0310694_10000986_pt1 | contig 34196 bp, 27 predicted proteins | sample 174DNAGHGhighgp2_FD_203884 | JGI IMG/M metagenome (GOLD analysis project Ga0310694, IMG submission 203884) | Sheep rumen microbial communities from Palmerston North, Manawatu-Wanganui, New Zealand - 1742 DNA GHGhigh gp2 (v2) (version 2) | ecosystem: Host-associated > Mammals > Digestive system... | reverse complement strand
TTCGTCGGCGAATATCATCCCGAGAATTATCTGCTGAAAGAGGAGAACCCGCTGGCAGTAGGCCCTTACGGAGTTTCCGGTTACTACATGGAAGCACGTGTGGCGCAGGCGCAGGCAATGAAGAATGCGAAAAAGGTGATCCTCGAGGTTGCGGCGGATTTTGAAAAGACCTTCGGAAGATCGTACGGATTCTTTGAAGAGTATAAGATGGAAGATGCGGAGATCGCCATGCTGATCATGGGGTCTTCGGCAGGTACGGCGAAGGCGGCAGTCGATGCACTCCGGAACGAGGGTGTAAAGGCAGGACTCGTAAAACTCCGTGTATTCCGTCCGTTCCCGGCGGAGGAGCTGGCAAAGGCATTTGCCGGATGCAAGGCCGTAGCGGTCATGGATAAGAGTGAAGGTTTCTCTGCGCATGGCGGACCGCTTTTTGCGGAAACAGCCGGAGCGCTCATCAATCTTCCGGAGCGGCCGAAGATGATCGATATCGTCTACGGACTCGGCGGAAGAGACTTTACGGTCAAAGCGGCGAGAAGCGTATTTGCAAGACTGCAGGAGATCGTAAAGACCGGCGAGGTCGGAGAGGTCTATACGCATATGGGACAGAGGGAGGCGTAAGAAATGGCTTATAATCTGAAAGAAGAATTAAATAAAAAGGAACGCTTCCATCCGGGACACCGGCTCTGTGCAGGATGCGGAGCGGGGATTGTCTGCCGTGCGATGATGCGTGCGGTGGATCCGGAAGACCGTGCGGTCATCTGTAATGCGACCGGATGTCTGGAAGTATCCTCTTTCCAGTATCCTTACACGGCATGGGAGGATTCCTACATTCATACCGCATTTGAGAATGCATCGGCGACGGCATCGGGGGTTGAGGCTGCCTATAATGTACTGCGCCGTAAAGGGAAGATCGATAAGGACAAAAATGTCAAGATCCTTGCGATCGGCGGCGACGGCGGTACCTATGATATCGGTTTCCAGTCGTTATCGGGAGCGTTTGAGCGCGGACATGACTTTACTTATTTCTGCTATGATAATAATGCTTATATGAACACGGGGACACAGCGTTCCTCAGCGACACCGCGTTTTGCATCCGCGACCACGACTCCGGCAGGTGTCGAGTCCGTCGGTAAGAAGCAGGTGCAGAAGGATCTGACGCAGATCATCGTGGCGCACGGTTCTCCCTATGTGGCGCAGACGACGCTCTTCGGAAACATGAAGGACTTTCATGAGAAGGCGCATCGTGCGATCTATACGCAGGGGCCGACGTTTGTCAATGTGTTGACGCCCTGCCCGCGCGGCTGGCAGTATCCGGCAGAGGATTTGATCGCGATCTGCAAGGCGGCGATCGATACCTGCATCTGGCCGCTGTACGAAGTCGTGGAAGGCGAATACCGTCTGACTTACGAGCCGAAGAAAAAACTGCCGGTCGAGGAGTTCATGTCAAAGCAGGGACGATTCAAACATTGCTTCAAACCCGGAAATGAGTGGACGATCGAAGCGGCGCAGGAGTATGTCGATAAGAAGTGGGATGAACTGTTGGCAAAGTGTAAGTGATCGCAAAGGGGGTAACGAAATGGATCAGAAGATTTTTACAAACACACATATTCTGGCGTGGCTGCAGTATTTCTCTGAGAATACGGACATCGATCTTGAGCATGTCAAGATCCTCGACATCACGAGAAAGAACAAGAACCTGATCCCGGCGGTGGAAGCGCACCGCTGCGTACTTGTCTTCACCGAAGCGGGAAACAAAGACATCTTCTATAAGATGTGGGATGTGGGACTCGGTGACTGTGAAGTCGTTTATAATGAAGGCTCCGAACCTGCAGGTGAGATCAAGCGGAATAAAGTCTCCGAGATGATCGACCGCGGGATCAACGCGAGTGCGGGAATGATCGTTTTAAACCCCAATGCGAGATCCACGATCAAGTTCGGGATGGACAATAAGCGCTTTGCTTCCGGCTCCGTAAAATATGTCGGGTCCGAGATCCGTGCGGTCCTGCTTTCCAAGATGCAGATCCACGAGAGCAAGAATCTCTGTGTGATCTCCGGCGAATCGATCGCCGTGGAAGCGGCGATGATGTGCGGAGAGGGAACCGTCATCGCTGTGGAGTATAAAGAGCGCGACCGTGAGACGATGGAGGAAAACGTCGGACAGTTTGGTCTGCGCAATGTGGAGATCGTCGATCATGTCGGTGCGGATACGATGGACGCGCTCCCGACTCCGGATACGACGATGCTTGTTGCTTCCGCAAGTCTCGAGCAGGAGCTGGATTATCTCTTAAAGCGTAACCCGAAGATGGAGTTTGTGATCTATACGCTGGATTTCAAGGTCGCCGCATCGATCAGCGATATTCTTACGGCACGCGGTCTTACGGATATCACGGAGATCCAGATCTCCGTGGCAAAGCTGAAATCCGGAAACGTATTTGAAAATCAGCCGGCACCGTGGATCATTACGGCGAAAGGCGAGGAGTAAAAATGTTTTACACAAATGTGCTGGATCGTATTGCGCTCAATATGATCGAGCAGGCGGAGAAATACGGGAAAGATAAAGTGATCGCAACTGTCTTGGCGGATCGCGCCGAGAGATATTTCAGTACGTCTTTGATCTGAAAAAGAGAGTTTGGTGCGGGTCGCGTTTGCGTTACGCGTCGCGCACCGTAACCACAGAGTTCATATCATAAAAACCGACAGTGTTCTTTTCGGAAACGACGGTAATGTGTAATGCATCATAGAGACGGTGGTAGACCGTGAAACTGTCCCCTTCATAACCGGTCACACCGAAAGAAAGCAGATACTCGCCTCCCTGCAGATCAAGTGCCTGCGTGAAGGAGATCTCTTTTTTCTCCCCTTTTTTACAGCTGTCTAAAAATGCTTTTTCAAACATCGTATTGGTGCCGGTGATCTCGGTGCCGCGTACATCTTTGATCGACATCGCAAAGATCGGCGCAGGGAGGTCTTCGAGGATCTCGACATCCATCGTGACTGTGCATTTGGAACCTTTCAGGATCGCACTTGCTTCTCTGCCGCGGTCATCACGGATCCGGACAGCGGTGATGCGCGCCTTGCCGGAACCGTACTCCAGGGCGTTTTCGTCGATATCATTGCCGCCGGAGGTCTGGATGCCGCTTCCGGTTTTGTCAGAGGTGTCCGGGGATGTTTTTTTCTCCGAAGATTTATCATCGGATGCGGTATCCGGACCGGCTGTGCCGGAAGCGTCTTCCGGATCCTCATATGCATACTGTCCGACGAGGATCTGCTTGTAGATATCGATCATCTCCTTCGGGGTTCCTTCGGAGACCTTATGACCGCGGTCGAGGACGACGACACGGTCGCAGTATTTCGCGATGCTGGAGAGGTCATGGCTGACAAAGAGGATGGTCTTGCCCATCTCCTTGAACTCTTCGAATTTGTGATAGCACTTTGACTGGAAGAAGACGTCGCCGACCGAGAGAGCTTCGTCGACGATCAGGATCTCCGGTTCGATATTGATCGCCACCGCAAAAGCGAGGCGTACGAACATTCCCGAAGAGTAAGTACGTACCGGCTGATAGGCGAAGTCTCCGATATCTGCGAAAGACAGGATCGAATCCAGACGATCGTCGATCTCTTTTTCCGTAAAGCCGATCATGGCACCGTTCAGATAGACATTTTCGATGCCGGTGTATTCCGGATTAAATCCTGCACCGAGCTCCAGAAGAGCAGAGATCCGGCCGTTTACTTTGACATCTCCGGATGTCGGCTGAAGTACGCCGGTGATGATCTTTAAGATCGTGGACTTTCCGGAGCCGTTTGTTCCGATGATGCCGACGGTTTCGCCGGTCCGGATCGAAAGGCTGACGTCATCCAGGGCGTGGTGCTCCGTATGTCTCGGACGGCGCGTCAGATGCAGTGCCTCACGGAGGCGGTCGGAATTGCGCTCGTAGAGCTTATAGGTTTTTGAGAGGTGCGAGACCTCGATGGCTGTATTTTCCATGACGCTTTATTTTCTCACGAAATGCCTGTTTTGTCTATGTGCAATTTATTTCGATCCAACAATTTCTTGCCAAATCAGGCGTCGATGGCCATAATATCCATAGAGAACGTGCAGGAGCAGACGGATCGATAACACAAGGAAAGAGACATATGATGTATAAGGACTACTATGAAAAACTATTGAAGCAGTTAGCGATTGAGTTAAATGCGACTCCGTCGGACTTTCTGGCGAAAGAGAATATCATTACAAAGCCGGCGTTGAATGAGGGCAGGCGGATTTACGGCTCCGGTATGCCGTTTCTGCAGATGGCGACATGCGGAGTGAATACGGTTATTATGGCGGACGAATGCCTGCATGAGTTTCTGTATGGTTGGATCAAAGTTGCAAAGGGACATTACCTTTTTGAATTTGATAACCTTACGAAGTTGAATGAAGAACTGAAGCAGTATGGTTATCGGATGAACCCGACGCATCATATGTTTTTGCCCTGCCGTGAGGTCATACAGGAAGAACGCTTCCGGGTAAAGTGGCTTTATGACAGTGAGATCAACCGGTTTTACGGGGATCCGCGGTTCCCAAATGCGATAGCATTTCCGAAGCCCTGTCCGGTACGGCCGGACAGGATAGCGGTTATTGCTCTTGACGGGGATAACATCATGGGTATGGCGGGATGTTCGGAGGATGCGCCACATTGGCAGCAGATCGGAATTGACGTCCTGCCGGAATACCGTTCGGGCGGGATCGGATCCGGCCTTGTGACAATGTTAAAGAGCAGGATCATAGAGGTGGGGGACATTCCGTTCTACGGTACCGCAGCGGCGAATGTGCATTCTCAGAATATAGCGATCAAAAGCGGCTTTAAGCCGGCATGGGTGGAAGCCGAGGCTGTAAAGATCGAAGAAGAAAAAGGGTGATCCGGTATTTAAATACATAATTTATTTTTTTATCCGGGGCATCTTCTGCTGCTTTATATGATAAAACGGGTATTGGGCGGACAGACATACTGACAGATGAGAAATAAAAATGCGGATTCCGGTATCAGCGGACGACGGAAGGCGTCGACGTGCCGCTGCTGCATGAGAAACGGACGGAACACGTGAACCTGCTGACGAAAGAGGACTGGGAAAAAATGCGGTAGCTCTTGACATATTCCACAAGTGGAATTATAATGCGTTCATATTCTACTTGTGGAATAACGGAGACAGAAGATGTTAAAGCACGGGATATTGGGATTGCTGAATTACGGAGATATGACCGGATATGAGATCCGGACAGCCTTTAGGGTTTCTCTGAATCATTTCTGGCAGGCACAGACCAGTCAGATCTACCGTGAGCTGCAGGTGCTGGAAAAAAACGGGTGGATCACATCTTCCCATGTGGAGCAGAAAGGGAAGCCGGATAAAAACGTACTTTCCATAACGAAGAAAGGCAGGAAAGAACTGCTACGGTGGCTGAAGGATGAGGAAGAACCGGGGGCGATCAGAAATTACATTCTGATGAAGACCTTTTTCCGCGGGGAGTGCAGTATTGATGAAAATATCGAATACTTCAAAAAACTTCCTGAGAGAGAAAAAGCCTTCCCGGACGGGCAAACGGTCGCGACAAAGGCGAGCGGGGATTACCGGGAGCTGATCGATGATCCCCTGAAAGCGTTATACTGGAAGTTCACGATCGATTTCGGGATCATGTACGAGAAGATGCTGAAGGAATGGTGTGATAATTGTGTCCGTGAACTGGAGGCTCTGACAGATGAAACTTCTGATACATGATCCGAATGAGATCGGATGGAGTAAGGAGCGCTTATGAAAAAATACCGTTTACCGGTCATCCTGCTGGTGGTATTTGAGATCGTTGCCGTCAGCCTGTGGCTGACAAAGGATAATCTGTTTTATCTTTTCAACTTCAGCTATATCGGTGTGTCTGTATCACTCGGAATGTTTCTTTTCATCAGAAAGTATAAATATGCCAGACGTATCGTGCAGCTTCTGGTCGGCTTATATATGCTGATCTGGCTTGGTCTGATCTGCCGGGAAAATATGCAGATCGAAGGTTTCTGGTATTATCTGTTTACCGGGGTATTTGAGGCGGCGACCATACATTATGCGGTGGCAAAGATCTTCGGTCCGCTGATCTTCGGCAGAGGCTGGTGCGGGTATGCCTGCTGGACGGCGATGGTCCTGGATTTCCTGCCATATAAAGTGCCGAAAGAACCGCGTAAGAAGATCGGATGGATCCGCTACATCACGTTTGCGGCATCGCTGAGCTTTGTGGCGGCACTGTTTTTGGCAAAAGCCGCCAATATCGAGCGTATCATGTTTTGGGCTTTTATTATCGGGAATATTGCATACTATGCCATCGGGATCATTCTGGCATATGCATTTGAGGATAACAGGGCATTTTGTAAATACCTGTGTCCGATCACGGTCTTCTTAAAGCCGATGAGTTATTTCTCCGTCGTGCGGGTGAAATGTGATACAGAAAAGTGCATTTTGTGCGGAAAGTGCAAACGCGTATGCCCGATGAATGTGGACGTAACAGATAATTCGCGAAAACGCAAGAACGGAACGGAATGTATCCTTTGTATGGAATGCATACGAAACTGTCCGAAGGATGCACTTTAATTGATCGGTAAAGGGACCCGGTGACAGGAGGAACAGGGAAAACGATGAAGAAGATATTGGCAATCCAGGGCAGCTTCAGAAATAACGGCGTTACAAGTGATATGCTTAAGACTGCCGTTGATGAGGCGAAAAAGGCCGGACATGAAGCGGAATATATCCGGCTGCACGATATGAAGATCGGATATTGTAAGGGGTGCAGGAAATGCTTCGAGACCGGGGAGTGCGTCTTTAAAGATGATGATATGGTAAGGATCTCTAAATCGATCAAAGATGCGGATGTGATCATCCTGGCTGCTCCGGTATATTGGGCGAATGTGCCTGCGGTCGTGAAAAATCTATTTGACCGTATGTCCGGTACGTCAATGGAGGAAACGGATACATTTCCGAAACCGAGACTTTCGGGGAAGAGATATATCCTTTTGACCGCATGCAGTACGCCCATGCCTTTTGCGGAGCTGTTCGGTCAGACGACAGGTCTGAAAAGGGTAGTGAAAGAGTATTTCAAAACATCAGGCATTTCCTGTATAGGCACAGTCGCCTGCGGAAACACATCGAAATGCAGGGAAGTTCCTAAAGTAAAAACGGATAAGATCCGAAAACTGATAAGGAAGATCTGATCATCGGGAAGCACGTATAAAATGCCGGGGCGCAACTCTACTTTCCGTAGGTAGCATATGCGGATATTCCGTATTACAATCTGTGCATGGAGGTGAGAATGATATGAACCAATATGTTACAGGTGCAGTGATCAAAGAACTGCGGGAAAAGAACGGAATGACACAGCTTCAGCTGGCGGAAAAACTCGGAGTGAGTGACAAGGCCGTTTCAAAATGGGAAACGGCAAAGGGATATCCGGACATCACGCTGCTGGAACCGATCGCGGAGGTTTTTCGGGTCTCGGTCACGGAACTGATCTCGGGTAATGCAATTCATAATGCCAATGTATCTGCCAATATGCTGCGGTCAAGGTTTTATGTCTGTCCTGTCTGCGGGAACGTAATTCACAGTATGGGTGAGGCGGAGATCCATTGTCATGGGATACGGCTTACACCTTTGGATGCGGAACCGGCAGATGAGCGTCATGCTGTTTGCATCGAGCGCGTGGAAGATGAATATTATGTACGGATCGATCACAGCATGAGCAAGGAGCATTATATCTCATTCATTGCGGCGGCGTCCTCGGACGGGTTGCAGATGGTGAAACTCTATCCGGAAGGAAATGCCGAAGCCGGGTTTAAGATCCGGGGAGTAAGAAGTATCGTCTTCTTCTGTAACCGCGACGGTCTGTTTGTGACCGATCCGGTAAAATGTACCCCGGAAAAATGTGCGTTTCCTGTACAGTAAATGATCGTTGCAGACAGCAGTAAGATCTGAAATTTGACAAAAACCGACCAAAAGTCGAAAAAACTATTGTAAGGAAGTGATATGCAACGACAGGAGCGCGAAACGGACCGCGTCATTTCGCGGTGACGGGTCCCTTGCGGTAACGGCCGAAGAAAATGCCGTCATCCACATATTTGTCGGCTTCCGAAACCCACATGGGAAACTTCCCGGTATTCACGGCGGTCTGTCCGTTCAGCATACCGGTGTGGAAAGAAAGATGCCGGTATTGACGAAGGACAAGCTCCATACGGGTATAGATGCATTTCTCCGGTTTTTCATACAGCATATCGTCGGTTAGGCTGTCCAGATAGTCGTACGTCTTTTTTTCGATCCGGTCCAGATATTCCAGAAGCTGTTCGTCGGAAAGGACGACGTTTGTGGGATTATCCGGATTGTCCATTCCTTCCTCGTGAAATTCAGGTTCCTCATACACAAACGGGTTGATGAACCATTTGTCCGCAGAGTGAAGGGCGTGATATGCCCATCTCCAGCAGGGCGCGCCGCAGCAGAGCGCGTTTCTGTCGTAAGCCTGTATGGAAGTCCGGATGTTTAAGAAGTTCGGCTTTACGGTATCTTTGATGATCATACAAAGTTCGTTCATTTGGAATCCCTCCTTGTAATTTTTCTGTTCTGATCTTATAATAACAGGAAAAGGCGTATCGGTAAAATTGAAATAAATAAATAGAACGTTCAAAAATACTGAATTATTATACAGCAGGAACAGATCGGGGAAAACAATGACGATCACACAGTTAAGTACATTTTTAAAGATCGCGGAGCTCGGCAGCTTTTCCGCGGCGGCGGACAGCCTGGGATATGCGCAGTCCACGGTGACAACGCAGATCAAGCAGCTGGAGGAGGAACTTGGCTGTGTTTTGTTTGAACGCCTCGGGAAAACGATCTCACTCTCTTCCGCGGGAGAGCGGCTGATCCCCTATGCGGAAAAGATGTTTCAGATAGAAAGGGATATCCGCCTTGATGTGACGGGGGAAGATGATCCTGCGGGGGTCTTGAAACTTGGGGTTTCGGAGTCTCTCTGTATTAACCGGGCTCCGCGTATCCTGATGGAGTTTAACAAGAAACATCCCAGGATGGAGATCCGGATCCAATTTGTCACGCACGAAGTGATCCCGGAGCTTCTGCAAAAGGGAGAACTTGATATGGTTTATACGATCAACCCTCTCATAGAAGATGAGCGGACTAGGAACCTTTATAAGAAACGTGAGAGCCTGGGCTTTTATGTTTCGCCGGATCACCCCCTGGCGGGGAAATGCATTCGGGAGAAAGACCTGAGAGACGTGCCGCTTCTGCTGACGGGACACAACTGCAGCTTCCGGCATATGCTGGTCTCCGATCTTGAAAAGAACGGGATCACGCCGGATATCATGCTGGAAACCAGCAGCAAGGAAACGCTGAAACAATTCGCGGCGGGAGGATTTGGGATCGCATTCATTCCCGATCTGACGGCGGAAACCGAAACGGAGAACGGGAAACTGATCCGCCTTCGCTGGAAAGGAAATGATTTTCCGGTGTATTCCCAGGTCATCATTCATAAAGACAAGCACCGGAATAAAGCGATCGACGGTCTGGTTGAGATCATTAAGCGGGGGTGCTGATCATGCATTTTGCGGATGCGAAAGGAATATTGAGCGGCAGCGGCGGACGCCTGGGAATGAACCTTTACCGGGGATGCACGCACGGCTGTATCTATTGCGACAGCAGGAGCAGGTGTTATCAGTTCACGCATCCGTTCGAGGATATCGAGGTAAAGCGGAATGCGCCGGAGCTTCTGGATGCGGCGCTTAAGTCGAAAAGAAAAAAGTGCATGATCGGGACGGGTTCCATGTCGGATCCGTACATGCATTGCGAGGAAGAATTAAAACTCACAAGGCGGTGTCTGGAGATCATTCTCAAGCACGGATTCGGCCTTGCGATCCAGACCAAGTCCGATCGTATCCTTCGGGATATCGACCTGCTGTCTGAGATCCACCACTCGGCAAAATGCGTGGTGCAGATGACGCTTACGACGTATGATGATGATCTTTGCCGGATCCTGGAACCGAATGTCTGCAATACAAAGCGACGGATCGAAGTTCTGGAGGAAATGCGGGAAAGAGGGATCCCGACGGTCGTCTGGATCACGCCGATCCTGCCGTTTATCAACGATACGGAAGAGAATCTCTCGGCGATTCTGAAGGAATGCGCCAGGGTCGGGGTAAAGGGCATTATTGATTTCGGCATGGGACTGACGCTTCGGGAGGGCGACCGTGAATACTTTTACGCGGCGCTTGACCGGCATTTTCCGGGGATGAAGGAACGGTATATCAAACGATATGGGAATGCGTATGAACTGCAAAGCCCGAATGCCGGAGCGCTGATGCGGATCCTCCGGCAGATCTGCGAAGAAAACGGGATCCTGTCGACACCGGAGGAATGTTTCGGATTTATGCAGGAACTGCCGGAGCGGTACCCGCAGATGAGCATTTTTGATCTGTAAGCCGTCGGGCAGGAACGGGATCAAAGAAAATGATCATGGAAAACAGACGGGAAGAGGGAGGAGAAAGAAGATGAAAAAGAGAAACGGGTTAAAATCGGCAGTATTGGCGATGATGGCAGCCGGGATGCTGTGCGCCTGCGAAAACAATGCGGAGCCGGAAGCCGTCAGGCCCGCCGGAGGAGAGGCAGCGCCTGAAGTGACGGAAGCGCCGGGATCCGCGGAGGAGTCGGAATCTTCGGAGGAGCCGGCTGCGGCGGAACAGGAAGAAGAGCCGGCAGCAGTAAAAATCGTAACAGAGCCGGTGGAGAGCGTAACGATCCGTTTTTATATCGGATATAATATTGCTACCGGCGATGCGATCAGTGACACGATCCCCTGCCATACGGTGGAAGTCACCGGGGAAGATCTTGCAAAGATCTCGGAGATCCTGCCGGAACTGTCCGTGATCAGGGAGGATCCGGAATCGGAAGCGTACGGTCATATAAGATACGATTACATCAACGACATTTATGAGCTGATCATCAACGATGATCTGGTGCTGGATATCGGCGAAAAGTATGGATACATCGTATCCGGAGGGGGAATGTTTGCGGTGCCGGAAAAACTTTTCGACATCGTGGACCGCATCGCGGAAGAATATAGTGAGAACAGCGTATATGCAGCTCTGGATGCCGAGGAGATCACGGTTACCGATATGGATGGGAGAGAACTTGAGATCACCGATCCGGACGAACTGGAACTGCTGCGTTCTGTCGAATACTATACGATCAACGCGACGGATGAGATGTTTGAAAATGAAAGGGTGGCGTACGTAATGGATCTCCACAACGGGGATCAGCTGGACATCTTCTTTGCCAGTGTGCTCGGAGTACTCCGTCATGCGGACGGCAGTTATGAGTATGTGAACATCGGGCAGATGGAAGAGTATCTGAACCGGATCTTTGCAGAGTAAAGCCTGCGCAGGCCCGGGGCCGGCCGTGGCTCCGGGAAATATTCTCTGATTGACCGTAAGTCCGACGTCGATTATAATATTCTCATATATTTATGAGGATACGGTAGCATAAAATGGATACGCAGGAGATGAAATACGAGAAGGTCGGAGCGGTAACGCTGGACCTTACGAAGTACGGCGGGCAGGATCTTTACTGTGACGGAGCGGTGGAGGACACACTGCTTTCCATCGTAAAAGACCATACACCGGAGGAATACCCGCAGATCATCGCGGCAGAGAAGAACTGGCCGGTACTGTATCATCTCTCCGAATTGCGGGAAAATATCATCGATTGGATCCGTTTTCCCCGGGATGCAAAGGTGCTGGAGATCGGCGCCGGATGCGGAGCGATCACGGGGGCACTTTCCCGGAAAGCAAAGAGCGTGACCTGCGTGGAACTTTCGAAGAAGCGAAGCCTGATCAACGCATACCGGCACAGGGATGCGGAGAATATCACGATCCGTGTCGGCAACTTTGAGGATATCGAGCCGACGCTGGAAAACGATTACGATCTCATCTTTTTGATCGGTGTTTATGAGTACGCCGGAAGTTATATTCAGGGGGAGAATCCCTATACAACATTCTTAAATATCATCAAGCGGCATAAAAAAACGGACGGACAGATCGTGATCGCGATCGAGAACCGGCTGGGGCTGAAGTATTTTGCGGGAGCGAGGGAGGATCATCTCGGAAACTATTTCTCCGGGATCGAGGATTATCCGGAGGGCGGCCCCGCGAAAACATTTTCCAGGCCTGCACTGGAGAAACAGTTTGCAGCCTGCGGGTTTGAGCGGGCAGAGTTTTACTACCCGTATCCCGATTACAAATTCATGTCGACCCTTTATTCTGACCGGCGTCTGCCGCAGGAGGGCGAACTGACGACAAATCTCCTCAATCTCGACCGGGAGAGGATCCTGCTTTTTAACGAAAAGAATGCGTATGACGCGATCCTGCGGGACGGACTGTATCCGGTCTATGCCAATTCCTATCTGATACTGCTCGGCGGGAACAGTGAGGTGGTCTACAGCAAGTACTCGAACGACCGCGCCAAAGAGTATGCGATCCGGACGGATATCCTTGAGTGGGGCGGCGAGAGGATCGTGGAAAAAGTGCCGATGCAGAAAGAGGCGGCGGCGCAGCTTCAGGCGATCTGCAAAGCAGGAGAGGCGCTGCGGGACAGATATGAAGGAAGCGGCCTGGAAGTATGCCCGTGCAGAATGGAGGAGGCGTCACTTCGTTTTCCGTACCTTTCCGGGGGGACCCTGGAGCAGGCCCTGGATGCGGCGATCCGGCAGCAGGATACGGCACGGATGAAGGAACTGCTCGGACGTTATTATGAGTTTGTCAGTTACCGTACGGATGCGGATGTCACGGATATGGACATGATCTTTTCCAATATTCTGATCACGGAGAACGGACGTTGGCAGCTGATTGATTATGAATGGACGGAATACAGGGCGATCCCTGTAAAAGAAGTGATCGCAAGGGCACTTTACGTATATCTGAGCGGGGATCCCGGACGGAAGATCTCCGATGAAATCCTGCGGGAAGTGCTCCGCACGGATCCGTCGGATTATGATGCGGAAGCATTGAAAAAGCAGGAAGAGGGATTCCAGAAAAAGATCATGGGAGAGCGTATCCCGCTTGGCGGGATGAATGCGCTGATCGCCAATCCGATCTGGAAGCTCACCGGAGAAATGGGCGCGCGCGAGGCGGGAAAAGAGCGGATGCAGGCGCAGATCTATTACGACCGGGGAAAGGGATTCTCGGAAGCGGAGAGTGAGATCCCGAAGGTGAAGGAAGCTTCGGAGGATGGGAGTTTTCTTGTGACGGTGCCTGTTGCGGAGGATCTGCGGGCGATCCGTTTTGATCCGTGCCGGACGTCCTGTGTCTTTACGGTCGAGGAACTGCGGATCGGAAACGTTCCGGTGAAAAAGCGCACGCATAACGGACATACGCTTTCCAAACAGAGTATCATTTTCTATGGGGAGGATCCCAACCTGACGATCCCGCTGAAGAAGCAGAGCGGGGAACTGGTGCTCCGGTATCGGATCACGGAGATCGATCCGAAGATCGCTGCGGAGGTGTGCGGATAAATGTCCATCAAGCAGCGGATACAGGAGAGCCTGCACCGGCGGCAGCTCGCGCTCTACGAAGAGGAACTGGCGCGGCAGAAGGAGGGCTACTGCAGGAATCTTTGTGCGGATGCGGTCCGGATTCCCGGGGATGAAGCATACTCCCATGTCACCGGTAAGTGCTGTATCCTGAATGATAAAGCGCTGTCTGTCATCCCTCCGGAAGAGGATCCGTTCCGAAGTTCGGAACTCTGCATTTTTGTCCGCGGAGAAGGATATCTGGAGCCGGACGCGGCGGAAAAGATCGCAGCGTATTTTGCGGAACATCCCGAATGCCAATGGCTGTATACGGATGAAGATGTGTGTACGCCGGAGAAGACACTGATCCTTCCTTATCTGAAACCGGACTATTCGCCGGAAACTTTAACATCCTACAATTACATTGGTAATATCCTTGCGTTTCGCAGTGAGTGTATCCTCGGTGCAGAGAAGGCGGCCGATCCTGACGGAGCCGGCATTGCCGGGAACGATCCGCTCTATGCTGCTTCTTTGCTGCTGGCAGAGCGCTCGCCTGCCGGTCATCTTACGGAAGTGCTTTATCATTATCTCGACAGAGACTATACCGTGCAGGACCGAATGTATGTCGGCACCGGAAAAACACGGTACCGGTATCCCGTATATGAGATCCCTGCAGATGCGCGCGTCGGGATCCTGATCCCTTCGAAGGATCATCCCGGGGTGCTGGAACGCTGCGTGCGTTCGATCCGTGAGAAGAGCAGCTTTACGGATTATGAGATCATTGTCGTGGATAACGGCAGTACGGCGGAGCATCGGAGCGAGTATGACGCATGTTCCGAAACCTATGGCTACCGGTATTTCTATGAGCCGATGGAGTTTCATTTTTCCAGAATGTGCAATCTGGCAGCAGAAAAGAGCAGTGCGAACTACCTCCTGTTCCTGAACGACGATACGGAAGTGATCACGCCGGACTGGCTGGAGCGGATGCTCGGGCAGGCGGCACAGGAAGGGATCGGCGCGGTGGGCGCGAAACTGTATTATCCGGACGGGGATCTGATCCAGCATGCCGGGATCACGAATATGTACGAGGGCCCGGTGCATAAGCTCTTTGGCTGGAGTGATGCGGCGGATTATGACCGCGGCAGAAACCGTGGTGTGCGGAATGTGATCGGTGTGACGGCGGCCTGTCTGATGGTCTCGCGAAAGTGCTTTGAGGAAGCCGGCGGTTTTCCCGAAGAACTTGCGGTGGCGTACAATGATGTGGATTTTTGTTTCTCGTTGGACGAGAAGGGGTACCGGAACGTGATCCGGAACGATGTGCTGCTGACGCACTACGAATCGCTCTCGCGCGGAGACGATAATATCGATGATGCGAAGAAAGCGCGGCTGGCGAATGAGCGAGCGACGCTCTATCGCAGACACCCGAAGTATTATAATGCCGACCCGTACTATCACCCGGATCTGACCGGGGCATCGGAGCGTTACGAGACCGCGGTGCCGCTGGAAAATAAGAATCTGCCGGTGGTAAAGAAACTGGAACGCTGCGGAAAACGGCTGGAGGAGAGTGCGATCAACGAGACGCTGATCCTGAAGCGGGATCATCTCGAGGCCTGCTTCTATGCGGATAACGGCAGGCAGAGCGCATATCTGATCGATCTCCACGCGCATGTCCGCGGGCTGGACAGCTGTGATTACAACTATCACATGTATCTGAAAGCGGACGACGGCAGCGTCATCGACGTCCCCGCGGTGCGTCGTTACCGGCCGGATGTGGAGAAGACCTACTACGAGCAGACACATGTGGAGCTTTCCGGGTTTGCCATCAAGATCGCGGCGGATGCCCTGCCGCAGGGAAGCTATGAGATCTGGATGGAAGCGAAGAGCGTGCTGTCCAGACAGCGCCTAATCAACCGGCTGGGGACGAGGCTGGAGATCGTTTAAGTCCCGCGTCCGGTTTCCTTTCCCGCTTGATTTATAGGCACAAATTGTGTAAAATTTAAGATTCAGAAAAAATAAGAGGACAAGCGATTGTTGGGGAAAGAAGCATACGAAAAAGAGTTATACCGTCAGACACATCCCTATGAGGTCTGGATCTCGGAGCACGAACACTACGCGAAGGAGTATCCGCCGGTAGAGGAGTGCCTGGTCCTGGAGCGGGAAGTATACTTCCCCGAGACTTCCGTCGGGCGCAGGGAAATGCTGGAGGCGCTTAAAGGAAAGCAGGAAAAGGATGCTTTTGTGTTGCTTGTTTCGAAGATGGGAAGCATGGAGCCCTGTGCACCGACGCGGATGCTGCAGGCGATGCGCGATCAGCCGGAGCAGGATATCTTCTATGCGGATGAGGATCTTCTGGAAGCCGGTATCAGGGAACAGCCCTGGTTTAAGCCGGACTATTCGCCGGATACCTTTAACTCGATCTACTATTTCGGAGGGGTGATCGCCTTTCGCGCGGAGTATCTGCAGCGTGTCCTTCCGGCACTGCCGCTTCAGGTAATCCCGAAATCCTGGGTGCGTGCCCTGGTCCGGGAGGGCGGGACGATCCCGGGGCACATCGGAGAGATCCTTTATCATGCGAAACAGCAGGCCTGGGACATCGAGGAAGTGACGCATGCGATCTATGATTCGGCCGGGTACAAGGTGTCCGTGATCATCCCGTCCAAAGATCATCCGGATCTTTTATCCCGCTGTCTACGTTCGGTCCGCAGCAGGACAAAGCACGAGGACTATGAGCTCATCGTCGTGGATAACGGAAGCTCGGACGAAGCGAGGATCGCGATCGAAGCGCTGCGGGAAGAGTATGGATTTGCGTATCTCTATGAGAAAGAGGATTTCAACTTTTCACGCATGTGCAACCGCGGAGCGGCTCAGGCGACGGGCGAGGTACTGATCTTCCTGAATGATGATATCGAGGTCCTGACGGAAGATTGGATGGGGATCCTCGCCGGACAGGCGTTGCAGGAGAGTACCGGAGCGGTCGGAGCAAAGCTCTACTATCCCGGGGGAGAGAAAAAGATCCAGCATTGCGGGATCAGCAATACGGGTCTTGGGCCGCTGCATAAACTGGGAGGCGTACGGGACGAGGGAAGCATTTATCACGGACGCAACATTGCGGATTATAATGTGTCTGCGGTGACCGGAGCCTGTCTTGCGATCACGAAGGAAAAATATCAGACGGCAGGCGGTTTTGCGGAGGAACTCGCAGTCGCGTATAATGATGTGGATCTGTGCTTTACACTGCTGGAAAAAGGGTATCAAAACGTGATGCGAAATGACGCGGTGCTGATCCATCATGAGTCGGTCAGCCGCGGGAGCGATACGGATCCCGCAAAACGCAGGCGCCAGCGCGAAGAGATGGAACGGCTCTATGAACGGCATCCGCAGATGAAAGATCATGATCCGTATTACAGCCGGCATCTTGTGCAGGAGCGTCTGGAGGCAGAGTTTGCGGTAGGGTGCCCGTGCGACTATGAAAGACGCGGCTGCCTGTCGCAGGTCATAAAAAAAGCAACGCCGAAGGAATCGCCGAAAGGACGGGAATGGCGACTGCTCGGTGTGGATATCGGTATCGTATCTTTTGTGGATGATGCAAGATATATGTTGGACGGAGAACTGCAGATCGAAGGCTGGGCAGCTCCGGAAAAAAAGGAAGCTTACCTGTATGAGCGTGAGATCTTTCTGGATAACGGCAGCGGAGAAAGCTTCTTTGCCGGGGTATATCCGAAGTACCGGCCGGATGTGACGGCGGTGCTTAAGGAGCAGCCGGCCGCGGAACTTGCCGGATTTGTGGCGAGGATCCCGGAGGGGATGATCCCGGACGGGGAGTACCGGATCGGACTGATCTTCCGGAAAACAAAGGAAACGGTGCGCTGTACGGATACGTATCTGATATTAAAAGACGGGATGGCTTCGATACGAAGGAATCAAAATGGACAATAACGATATCAATAATAAGAATACAGAGACACGGATCGAGGACCTTCCTTTGGAGGAGCAGGTAAAACGTTACCGCTACGAGAATCTCGTGCTGTCGACGAGGCTTTCGGAGATGCAGGCTCTGGTGGATGAAAAAGAGCGGCAGATCCGGAAGATCAAGGACAGCCTGCCGTGGAAGATGTCGAAACCGCTGCGCGTGACGATGCACTGGGCAAGCCGGCAGAAGAACCGCATCGCAAATCTCGGAGGACCGAGGGGGATCGCACGCAAACTGAAATCCAAGAGTATCGAAAAGAAGGCCCGCGTGCAGCACGGAACGGCCAGTTTTCCGACGCCGGAGGAAGCGGCGGCGCAGAGTGCGAGAGTGTTTTCTCGCGATGTCAGGATTTCGATCCTCGTGCCGCTCTACAATACGCCCGAGAGTTTTCTGAAGGATACGATCGGTGCCGTGCAGGCACAGACCTACCGAAACTGGGAACTCTGTCTGGCGGACGGATCGGATGATGCGCATGCCTATGTGGGGGATTACTGCAAAGCCTGTGCCGAGAAAGACCCTCGTATCGTCTATCGGAAGCTGAAGGAGAACGGCGGGATCTCGAAGAATACGAATGAATGTCTCGCGATGGCGACGGGGGAATATATCGGCCTGTACGACCACGATGATATCCTGCATCCCTCGGCGCTTTACTACTATATGGAAGCGATCTGTGATGAGGATGCCGATTACATCTATTGCGATGAGACGACATTCCATGGCAACAGCGTCGACAATATGATCACGCTGCACTTTAAGCCGGATTATTCGCCGGATAATCTCAGGGCGAATAATTATATCTGTCATTTCTCCGTATTCAAACGCACGCTGCTGGATGGCGACGAACTCTTCCGCACGCAGTTCGACGGCAGTCAGGATCATGATATGATCCTGCGGCTCACGGGGCGGGCAAAACATATCGTGCATATCCCGAAGATCCTGTATTACTGGCGTTCACACAAGGGGAGCGTTGCGGCGGACATTACGGCAAAGGAGTATGCGATTGATGCGGCAAAGGGTGCGGTGGCGGATCATCTGCGCCGCTGCGGTTATGAGAATTTCCGTATCGAATCGACGCGCGCGTTTGAGACGATCTTCCGTATCCATTATCCGCTGCTGGCGGGGGCCAAGGTTTCCATCCTGATCCCGAACTGTGAGCAGAAGGCGGTCTTAAAGCGCTGCATCGATTCCATTACGGAGAAGAGCACCTATCAGGACTACGAGATCATCGTGATCGAAAATAACAGTACCTCGGCGGAGATCTTTGCCTACTATGAAGAACTGAAGCATCATCCGAAGATCCGCGTGATCCGCTATGAGGGAGAGTTCAACTATTCGAAAGTCTGCAACTTCGGCGCGGCACAGGCCAATGGAGAATACCTTCTGCTTCTGAATAATGATACAGAAGTCATCACGCTCAACTGGCTCGAGGAACTATTGATGTACGCGGAGCGGGATGATGTCGGAGCGGTCGGAGCAAAGCTCTACTACCCGGATAAAACGATACAGCATGCGGGTATCATACTGGGACTCGGTGCGCACCGTACCGCAGGGCACGGGCATTATAAAGTGAATTACGAGAATCTCGGCTATATGGGACGGCTCTGCTATGCGCAGAATGTCTCTGCGGTGACAGGGGCCTGTCTCCTCGTGAAGAAATCGCGCTATGAAGAAGTGGGCGGGCTGGATGAGGACTTCCGGATCGCACTCAATGACGTGGATTTCTGCCTCAAACTGCGGGAGAAGGGCTATCTGAACATCTGGACGCCTTTCTGCGAACTGTATCATTATGAATCCGCGACCAGGGGACTCGATCTGGACGGGGAACGGGCGAAACGCTACGAGGAGGAATGCGCGCGCTTCCGAGGAAAGTGGAAGGAGATCCTGGAGAAAGGGGATCCGTACTACAATATCAACTTTTCTCTGGACCGGAGCGACTACTCGCTGCGATTGGAGGGATCGTGAAGTATCCCCCGAAAAGGATGACGGATACGGGGACGATCTCATGATTGAAAAGAATCAAAAAATAGTGTATAATATACAAATGTGAGTCAAATTCCCGAAGTGAAAGTGGGCAAAATGACGGAAACAAAAACAGAAAGGAATAAGATTATGAACTATCGCGAGGCATTTGATTTTTGGTTGAATGATGACTATTTTGATCAGAAGACGAAGGACGAGCTTCTGGCGATCCGCAACGACGAGAAAGAGGTGGAGGATCGTTTTTATAAGGATCTGGAGTTCGGAACGGGCGGTCTGCGCGGCGTGATCGGCGCCGGAACGAACCGTATGAACATCTATACGGTACGGAAGGCTTCGCAGGGACTTGCGAACTATATCTTAAAGAACGGCGGGAAGGAAAAGGGCGTGGCGATCGCCTATGATTCCAGACGGATGAGCCCGGAGTTTGCGGATGAGGCAGCGCTGTGCCTGGCTGCAAACGGGATCAAGGCGTATGTATTCGATGCGTTACGTCCGACACCGGAGCTGTCCTATGCGCTGCGTAAATTAGGATGCATTTCGGGTATCGTCGTGACGGCATCCCACAATCCGCCGGAATACAACGGTTATAAGGTCTACTGGGAGGACGGCGCGCAGGTAACGCCGCCGCATGATACGGGGATCATTGCCGAGGTCAACGCGATCACGGATTTCCATACGATGAAGACGATGACGAAGGAAGATGCACAGGCCAAGGGACTGTATCAGGTCATCGGCAAGGATATCGATGATCCGTACATGGAGGAACTGAAGAAGCAGATCATCCATCCGGAAGTGATCAAAGCGGTCGCGGATGATATCCGGATCGTATATACGCCTTTCCACGGAACGGGGAACGTACCGGTACGCAGGATCCTTGACGAGCTGGGCTTTAAGAATGTCTATGTCGTACCGGAGCAGGAGCTGCCGGATCCCGACTTTACGACGCTCGATTATCCGAACCCGGAGGATCCGAAGGCCTTTAAACTGGCATTGGAGCTGGCGAAAGAAAAGAACGCGGATATCGTTATGGCGACGGATCCGGATGCGGACCGTCTCGGGATCTATGCACTGGATACGAAGAGCGGCGAATACGTGCCGTTTACCGGAAACATGTCCGGTATGCTGATCGCGGAGTATATCCTCAGGGAGCGTACCGCGACGGGAACGATGCCGGAGAATCCCGCGCTCGTTACGACCATTGTTACGACGAATATGGCGCATGCGATCACGAAGGCATACGGCTTAAAGGAGATCGATGTCCTGACCGGATTCAAGTATATCGGCGAGCAGATCAAGCTGTTCGAACAGACCGGATCCAATAACTTCGTCTTCGGTCTGGAAGAGTCCTACGGCTGCCTGGCGGGCACGCATGCGAGAGATAAGGATGCGGTCGTCGCCGTTATGTGTCTCGCGGAAGTGGCAGCATACTGCAAGAAGCTTGGGATCACGCTCTGGGATATGATGATCTCGATGTACGAGAAATACGGTTACTACAAAGAGACGCAGTATGCGATCACGAAGAAGGGCAAGGAAGGACTTGAAGAAATCGCGGCGATGATGGATAAGCTTCGCAGCAATCCTCCGAAGGAGTTCGGTGATCTGAAGGTTCGCGAGTTCCTGGATTATAAGACCGGAAAGACGATCAATTTCGAGACCGGAGAGGAAGGAAAGACGACGCTTCCGACATCTAACGTGCTCTACTTTGATCTCGAGAATGACTCCTGGTGCTGTGCAAGACCTTCCGGTACGGAGCCGAAGATCAAGTTCTACATGGGGATCAAGGGCACCAGCCTGGAAGACGCGGAAAAGCGTCTGGAAGCGCTGACGGACGCGCTCAAGAGCAAGATCTGATCCACGGACCGGAAAGCGGGCGAAAGCCCCGCGCTCCGGGAGAGTATCACAGGCGGACAGGAAAACAGGGGGGAATGGAATGCACAGATTCCGGCTGCCGTATCATCTGATCGTAGAGGAAGGCGTTTTTTCGGATATTCCGGGCGCGATGCGCGATGTCTTTCCGAAACTGAAGAAGCAGAAAACGATCCTTGTGACGGAAGAAAACCTGAAAGGGATCTTCCGGGAGATCATTGATGAGATCCTGCGGGACTTTCCGAAGAGCGAGCTTTATCTCATCACGGAGGCAAGTTATGATGCTGCGGTCGCGCTGGCAAAGCGGATCGCGATGCAGGGGATCACGACGGTCATCGGCTTCGGCGGCGGGACGGTGCTGGATCTGGCAAAGTATGCGGCTTTTGTGTCGAAAGCACAGCTGATCTCTCTGCCGACGACGCTTTCCAACGATTCCCTGGCTTCTCCCGTGGCGGTGCTCGGGATGGAAGGAAAAGCCAGAAAATCCCTGAAATGTACGATCCCGGATGCGATCCTTGTGGATGCGTCCGTGATCAAAAGTGCGCCGGAGCGGCAGCTCCTGGCGGGAATCGGAGACACGGTTTCCAAATATACGGCATTATATGACTGGAGGCTTGCTGCCGAAAAGGGCGGCGAGCCTTTTGATGATTTTGCGTACATGATCTCACAGATGTCGCTGGATTCCATCATTCTCGGCGGAGGAGAATTGAAAAGTACGGAGTTCATCGAACGGCTGACCCATGCGCTGGTCATGGGAGGGCTTGCGATGGAGATCGCGGGTTCTTCAAGGCCGAGCTCCGGATCGGAGCACCTTTTCTGTCACGCACTGGAGGAAAACTTCGGGGAGGTCAATGTTCCCCACGGGATCGCGGTCGCGATGGGAAGCTACTGCGCGGTGCAGTTCCAGGGCCGGGATGTGTCAACGGTAAAGGAACTGATCACCGGATACGGGATACCGGTAAAACCGTCAGCCTATGGTGTGACTGAGGAGATCTTTGTCGGAGCGTGGCAGGGTGCGGCAGCGTCGAGGCCGGACCGCTACAGTATCCTGAATGAAGTGCAGCCGGATGAAAAACGTTTGCGGGCGCTGTATTCCGAGATGGAAACACTGTTTTAGAGCAGATCGGACGCGGAGGGGGGAATATGGATACACAGGTAAAACGCATCAACCGGGATCTGATGATCGGATGGTTAGTGATCGTAGGGATCCTGGCGGTCTCCTACATCGGGGAGGTGATCAAGGGGGAACGGGATATTCCGTACCTGCTGATCTTCCTCAGTATCACGGTCTTTCCGGAGATCATCGCATGGATCTTTTACAGGAAACGGCCCGATGATCCTTCCCTGCGTTATCTGTGCGTGATCGGATATTCGATCATGTACATTTTTGTCCTGTTTACGGGAAATACATTTCTTGTCTTTACCTATGTCCTGCCGATGCTGGCGCTGGTGGTGCTGTATCATGATCCGAAGCTGATCCTGCTGTCCGGGATCGGGACGCTGGTCTTGAACGGTGCGGCCCTGTATGTCTGGCATATGCGGGGAATGCTGGAGCCGGCGAAGAATCATGAGATCCAGATGGCGGTCGTGTTTGTCTGTTTTCTGGCAGCGTTTTTCGCGGCGCGGATCTATCGTGATATCAATGGAATGAACGAGAGTTATACGATGGCGCTGTCGGATAAAAACGAGCAGATGAGCCGTATGACGATGCAGACCATCATGACGATCGCAAATACCATCGATGCGAAGGATGAATATACGCGTGGTCACAGCCGCCGCGTGGCAGAGTATGCCGCGGCGATCGCCAAGGACCTTGGGTATCCGGAGGAGAAGATTGCGGATATCCGCTTCGTGGGTCTGCTCCATGATATCGGTAAGATCGGCGTGCCGGATGCGGTCCTGAACAAACCGGGGCGTCTTACGGACGAGGAGTATCAGCTGATGAAGGATCACACCATCACGGGCGGCGAGATCCTGAAGGATATCACGATGATCGATGAATTGGATATCGGTGCGAGATATCATCATGAGCGCTATGACGGAACCGGATATCCGGAAGGGCTCAAGGGCGACGAGATCCCCGAGATCGCCCGGATCATCGGTGTTGCGGACGCGTATGACGCGATGACGTCCAACCGAGTCTACCGGAGACATCTGGATCACGAGCGCGTGATGAACGAACTCCGAAAGGGGAGCGGATCGCAGTTTGATCCGAGAGCCTGCGATGCCCTGATCCGCCTGGTGGAGAACGGAAGGCTCCCGAAGGTCAATACGGAAGAGGATTCCAATGAAGTCAAACAGACGACGAAGATCTTAAGCCGTGTCATCGATAAGGCCGAGGACCGTGCCGTGGATGAACTGAATCTGGATGAACTGACGGGGGCTTTTGCGAAGGGCCCGGGACGCAGCCTGATCCAGGAGAGTATCGGAGAGCACGGAAAGGGATCCCTCTATATCTTTGATATCGACGGCTTCAGGAAGATCAACGAAACGGAAGGATATGCAGTCGGAGACCGGTACCTGAAAGCAGCAGCAGATCTGATCCGTCAGATCGCGGGACAGAACGTGGTATCGCGGTTCGGCGCGGACGAGTTTATCGTTTATCTCCCGGAGGTTGTGACCGCAGAGGAAGCGGAGAATGTGGCGGACTACTTTATCACGGAGGTGCGGGAGCGTGCGGCGGAGGATCCGCAGCTGTCCAAGCTTTCCGTATGTATCGGTATCACGCAGATCGCGACGGAAAAGGATAAGGTGATGGTCGCGTATGAGAATGCCGCAAGAGCACTTTATGTGGCAAAACAGTGCGGCACAGGAAGCTACTTCTGTCACCGGCTCGAAGGCGACGATGAGGATGTGGCGGTCGCGGAGTCCGTGGACTTAAAGCAGCTGATCGATGCGGTGAAACGCAAGGAAGAGTTTAAGGACGGTTTTGAGGCGGCGTTCCCGGGATTCGGAACGATCTATGACAGAGTCAGCGCGTTCGCCGATGAGTACGGGAACCGGGTTCATGTCATCCTGTTTACACTGGTCGATACTACGGGGGACATCCCGAGCGAGGAGCGGGAGCATATCGTGGGACTGATGAAGAAGAGCATACAGAACGTGCTCCGTCCCGGAGATGAATCGCTCCGCTTTTCCGGCGTGCAGCGGCTGGTCATGCTCAGTGATCTGACGGAGCATGAGGTACGGCAGACGATCAACAAGATCATGACGGAGTTTTACCGTATGTATGACCGAAGGGAACTGGAGGTACATTATGATTCGGCGGACCTCAGAAGAGAATAAGAGACCGAAGGATCCCAGACCTCTCTGGGTGCGGTTTCTTGCGGGCGGTGTCACGATGGGGATGCCGGCCGATCTTCCGTCTGTCGGGGATGAGTCCGGCGAGGGTCCGTCGGCGGAAATGCCGCAAGGCGGCCCCGGAAAACCGGAGGGGGGACGTCCCCCGATGGGACCCGGTGCGGGGAGGAAAAGAGGAGGCCCGCCGCCCGGTGCACATCTTCGCGGAAATCCTTTCGTCATGCTGCAGGTCATGGTTTTCTGTGCGTTGCTCTGCGGACTGTATTATGTCTTCGGTTTAATGCGGCTGCCGACCGAGGTCAATCTCGTGTTGTTTCCTTTGCTGTTTTCTCTGCCGTTAATGTTCGTATCAAGCGTTTACGGCTTTCCCTTTGGGATCATCTGCTATATTATCGTCGAACTGATCACGCTTGTTTTTGCAACGAACCGTCTCTATATGCTTTCGTACCAGCTTCTGGCGCTGTTCGCGACGAATGCATTTATGTCAAAACGTTTCTACGCCAGATTAAAGAATACTTTTGACATGATCGTTGCGTCCTCCCTGATCGAGGGAACGCTTCTGAATCTGATCATGTGGCTTTCGAACGGGGATTTTGACCGGTTTTTCCCGGGCGCGTGGGTACTGCACTATTATGCGCTGGCGTTGATCGAACGCTTTACCGCGTTTATGCTGCTTTTTATGTTTTATCGTTTTCTTCCTCCGAAACTCCTTCATCTTTTCCCGGTCAGCGGTTTCTATCGCGAGGATAGAGTGCAGCAGCAGGGGATCTCCGAGTTTTACGGCCCGGGCCGATCGGCTCTCGGGAAAAAGGTCGGAAGCTATATGGTGATCGAAGCCGTGCTGTTCGGACTGATCACGGTTCCGTATATGCTGTCAATGTTTCCCGGAAACTTTGTCACGCCGAAGGAGATCTTCCGATTTGCGGCCAGAGTGAACCTGTACTATTTCGCACTTCTGGTGCCGATGGTCGTGGTGGTGAATTTCCTTGTCCAGACACGGATCACAAATCCGATCGTCCTCATCACGAAAGGAATGAAAGAGTATGCGGAAAACACCGGTGAGGACCGGAGCCGCGCGGAGGCCTTTATCCGGAGCATGCGTGTGCATACCGGAGACGAACTGGAGAACCTTTATAAATCCATGACGGATATGGTCACGGAGGTCAACGGCTATATTGACCGCATGGAGGAAGAGAAAAAACTGGAAGAGGATCTGCGGGTCGCGCAGGCGGCAAACGAAGCGAAGACGCATTTCATCTCGCATATGTCGCACGAGATCCGGACCCCGATCAATGCCGTGATCGGTATGGATGAGATGATCATGCGTGAGACGCAGGAGAAAAACATCCTGCACTACGCGCGGGATATCCGGAATGCAGGGCGCAATCTGCTGTCCATCGTCAATGATATCCTGGACTTTTCCCGTATCGAATCCGGAAAACTCGAGATCATCGAGGGGCAGTATGAGATGAGCTCCGTGCTGAACGATCTCGTCAGCATGATACAGCCGCGTGTCAGGGAAAAGGGACTGGACTTTAAGACCCGTGTGGACGAAACACTGCCGCATGTGCTGATCGGAGATGAGATCCGCTTACGGCAGTGTATCCTGAACATCCTGACCAATGCCGTAAAGTATACGCAGCAGGGAAAGATCCGCCTGAAAGTGACTTACGAAGAACTGGGCGATGAAAAGATCGCGCTTACCGTCAGCGTTGAAGACAGCGGTGCCGGGATCAAGAAAGAAGAACTCGAGAAGCTGCTGATGCCGTTTGAGCGTATCGATGAAGTGCATAACCGGACGATCGAGGGAACCGGGCTCGGGCTTGCGATCACCGCAAACCTGCTGGGCCTGATGGGATCCAAGATCGAGGTTGAAAGCGAATACGGAAGAGGTTCCAATTTCCACTTTACCGTGATCCAGGGAGTGGCGAACCGTGAACCGATCGGTGATTTCAACGAAATGCACGAGCGTCTCGCAGCGCAGGAGACGAAGCGGCATATCCTGCAGGCACCGGGGATCCGTGTGCTGGCAGTGGATGATACCCACACCAACCTCACGGTCATCAAGGGACTGCTGAAAGAAACCGGGATCATCGTGGATACCGCGGCATCCGGCAAGGAAATGCTGGAAAAGGTTACGGAAGTCTATTACGACCTGATCTTTCTGGATCAGCGTATGCCGGTCATGGACGGGATCGAAGCCCTGCATCTTATGCAGGTGATGGCTGATGTGAGAAATCCGGATGCGCCGGTGATCGCGCTGACTGCAAACGTGATCTCCGGTGCGAGGGAGATGTTCCTGCGGGAGGGATTCGACGATTATCTGCCGAAGCCCATCGACTCGAAGGAATTGGAAAACGCACTTTTGAAATACCTTCCGAAGGGGCGCGTGCAGATCATTGAAAAGGATGTGCAGCCACTGGCGGATGATGCCGGCAGCGAGCTCGACGAAATGCGGGATCTGCTGAAAAATCTCGCGCAGACGGATGAACTGGATATCGATGCCGGATTGAAGAACTGCGGAGATGCGGACACCTTTATCGAAACCGTACGTGATTTTCATCATATGGTACTGCCTTCTGCAGACGCGCTGGAACAGGCACTTTCCAGGGAGGATTACGAGGACTACGGGATCCGCATTCACTCTCTGAAGAGCACTGCGAGAGTCGTCGGCGCGCTCGAGCTTTCCAAGCAGGCCATGCAGGAGGAAGCCTGGTGCGATGCGGGAGAGTATGAGAAGCTGAAAAACGATGCGCCGTCTCTGCTGGCCAGATACCGTGCCTATTACGAAACCCTCGCCTTCATGAAAGACCCGGAGGACGAGGATGATCCGGAGTCCGGAGAAGAAGAGATCACGCTCGAAAAACTGCATGAAGCATTCGGTGTGATCCGGGAACTGGCGGAAGCGTTTGATTATGATACGGCAGCGGATGTGTATCGGATGCTCAAGGATTTTCGTATTCCCAAAGAGGAGCAAATGCTGTATAATGAAGTAGGGGAGTATCTGCGTCGTCTGGATCGTGATAAGATCCTGGAATTACTGGCGGAGGTAAAGTAGCCTATGAAGAAAGAATTATTACTGATTTCCGATACACAGAGCTTTATGGTCAATGCGATCCGTTCCGGACTCTCGCGGAGCGGCTATATCGTCAGCAGTGTCAGCACCATCGTGACGGAGATCAGCAGGATCGATAATCCGCCGAAGATCTGGGTGCTCTATCTGGACAGCATCCCGAAGGAGATCAATTCGGTGCTGAACTATATCTACGAAGCGATCACGGAAGAGGACCTCTTTTTCTATCCGATCGGGAATTCACAGGAACTGGATGCGGTGCGGAATGTTATACCGGAATCCTGTATTTCCAAAGCATTCCTGCGTCCGCTGAATGTCAAGGAACTGGAGATCGAGATGGAGGATGCGTTTGACCGCGGGATGCAGGCGGAAGACAAGCGCAAGCTTCTCATCGTGGACGATGATACCACGATGCTGAAAACGTTAAAGAAGATCCTTTCCGTACATTATCACGTTTTTGTTGTAAACTCCGGCATGAATGCCATCGCTTTTCTGACTAAGAACGAGGTGGACCTCGTGCTCCTGGATTACGAGATGCCGGTGGTATCGGGGGTAAAGATCCTCGAGATGATGCGCTCCGAAGCGGCGACGGAATCGATCCCGGTCATGTTCCTGACCGGGAAGAGCGACCGTGATTCGGTGATGTCCACGGTGCCGCTTCGCCCGGAAAAGTACCTGCTGAAATCACTTTCGTCCGAGGAACTGCTCGCGGCGATCGATGAGTTTTTTGAGACACACAGAAGAAGGTAGAGAGGAGGGACCGTATGTATCTGAGTTTTGACTGTACCGAAAGCAACGGGGGGAATCACAGAGAGATCACGACTTTTTTCGGGATCCGGTATAATAACAACGGGTTTGCGGTTCTTTCCACAGAGCACCGGGCACATGATTATCTTCTCCCTATGACGAAAGCGGATTACGATGTTTTTTCCGAGGAGCTGCAGGATGCCATTGCTGGAGGAGCGGAACTTGTCAGGATCACCCTGGGAGATGTCTACCGCGTCCGTCGCGGCGCGATCCTGCCGATGGAGGATAAAGTCGGAGTCGGGTACGGCGTGGAAGTGAGCGGCTGAAACCAAAGGAGATGTTCCACGCGAAGACGTCGGAACCGGACATGACAAAATAAAACAGGAGAGCCGATCCGGTCTCTCCTGTTTTTTCGTTTTCTTTCGGAGTGCGATTTACGCCTTGCCGTCGGAACCGAGTACGTTCTTGATCTTGTGAGCGACCATATCCTTTACGGCCTGACGAGCCGGCTTCAGATACTGTCTCGGATCGAAGTGATCCGGATGCTCAGCGAAGTACTTACGGATGTTACCGGTCATTGCAAGACGGATATCGGAATCGATGTTGATCTTGCAGACTGCAAGCGAAGCTGCTTTACGAAGCTGCTCCTCAGGGATACCGACTGCATCCGGCATATTTCCGCCGTACTGGTTGACCATCTTTACAAACTCCTGCGGTACGGAAGAAGAGCCGTGGAGAACGATCGGGAAGCCCGGAAGTCTCTTGATGCACTCCTCGAGTACGTCGAAACGAAGAGGAGGCGGAACAAGGATACCATCTGCGTTTCTCGTGCACTGTGCAGCCGTGAACTTGTAAGCGCCGTGGGAGGTGCCAATAGCGATTGCAAGAGAATCGCAGCCGGTACGGGATACGAACTCCTCAACCTCCTCCGGACGGGTGTAAGCTTCCTTACCGGACTCAACAACGACTTCATCCTCGATGCCGGCAAGCGTACCGAGCTCAGCCTCTACGACAACGCCGTGCTCGTGAGCATAATCAACGACCTGCTTCGTCAGAGCGATGTTGTCCTCGAAACTCTTGGAGGATGCGTCGATCATGACGGAGGTGAATCCGCCGTCGATGCAGTCCTTGCAAAGCTCAAAGGTATCGCCGTGATCCAGGTGCAGTGCGATGGGGATCTCCGGATTCTCCTGTACGGCAGCCTCAACCAGCTTTACAAGGTACGTGTGATTCGCATATGCGCGAGCGCCCTTGGAAACCTGAAGGATGACCGGGCTCTTCAGCTCGGAAGCAGCCTCGGTGATGCCCTGTACGATCTCCATGTTGTTCACATTGAAAGCGCCGATGGCATAGCCGCCGTCATAAGCTTTCTTGAACATGTCTTTGGTAGTAACAAGTGCCATGATTTATTCCATCCTTTCATTTTTTTAAACAGGGCGCGGTTTTGCCCGCACCCTGCCTGTTTCAAGTAAAGTATTAAAGCTTCGGACCAGCCGCTACAAGCGCCTTGCCTGCCTCGTTGGTCTCGTACTTCTTGAAGTTCTTCTGGAAGCGTGCTGCCAGATCCTTTGCCTTCGTCTCCCACTCGGAAGCGTCTGCATAGGTGTCTCTCGGATCGAGGATACCGGTGTTTACGCCCGGAAGCTCGGTCGGAACTTCGAAATCGAAGATAGGGATCTTCTTGGTCGGAGCCTTCTTGATGTCGCCATTCAGGATCGCGTCGATGATACCGCGGGTATCCGGGATGGAGATACGCTTACCCGTGCCGTTCCAGCCGGTGTTGACAAGGTATGCCTTAGCGCCGCTCTTCTGCATCTTCTTAACGAGCTCCTCACCGTACTTCGTCGGGTGAAGCTCAAGGAATGCCTGGCCGAAGCAAGCGGAGAAGGTCGGGGTCGGCTCCGTGATGCCGCGCTCCGTACCTGCAAGCTTTGCGGTGAAACCGCTCAGGAAGTAGTACTGGGTCTGCTCCGGAGTAAGGATGGATACCGGAGGAAGTACGCCGAACGCATCTGCGGAAAGGAAGATAACGTTCTCGGCATCCGGACCGGAAGAAACCTTGTTTACGTTCTTAGCGATCTTCTCGATGTGCTCGATCGGATAGGAGACACGGGTATTCTCCGTAACGCTCTTGTCTGCAAAATCGATCTTGCCGTTTGCATCAACCGTAACGTTCTCAAGAAGTGCATCTCTCTTGATCGCATTGTAGATATCCGGCTCATTCTCCTTGGAGAGGTTGATGACCTTAGCATAGCAGCCGCCCTCAAAGTTGAAGACACCGTTGTCATCCCAGCCGTGCTCGTCGTCACCGATGAGAAGTCTCTTCGGATCCGTGGAAAGCGTGGTCTTACCCGTTCCGGAAAGACCGAAGAAGATCGCGGTGTGCTTACCTTCCATATCCGTGTTAGCGGAGCAGTGCATGGAAGCCATACCCTGCAGCGGCAGGAAGTAGTTCATCATGGAGAACATACCCTTCTTCATCTCACCGCCGTACCAGGTGTTCAGGATGACCTGCTCACGGCTCGTAACGTTGAAGAGTACAGCGGTCTCGGAGTTAAGGCCAAGATCCTTGTAGTTCTCAACCTTTGCCTTGGAAGCCGTATAAACAACGAAGTTCGGCTCGAAGGAAGCCTCTTCCTCAGCCGTCGGCTTGATGAACATATTTCTTACGAAATGTGCCTGCCAAGCCACTTCCATAATGAAGCGGACTGCCATACGGGAATCCTTGTTTGCACCGCAGAATGCATCTACGACATAAAGCTTCTTGCCGGAAAGCTCATCAACAGCCAGCTTCTTGCAGGCATCCCAAGCTTCCTTCGTTGCACGGTGGTTATCGTTCGGATACTCCTCCGAGGTCCACCATACGGTATCGTGAGCCTTCTCATCATCGACAATGAACTTGTCTTTAGGGGAACGGCCGGTGTAGATACCCGTCATGACGTTTACGGCATCCAGCTCGGTGTTTACGCCCTTGTCAAAGCCCTCGAGGGACGGATCCATCTCGTCTTTGAACAGCTGCTCATAAGACGGATTGTAAACGATCTCTTTGACGTTGCTGATGCCATACTTGCTTAAATCAATGTTTGCCATCTTGTACTACTCCTTTTCTTTCTGTATTTTTTGTTGAACCTCAACAAACCGTTTTTTATTATACACAAAATGCCGATAAAATCAACTTAAAATTAAGAAAAAAACAAACAAGTTTGAAGCAGCTAACACGGCTGGGTTACATAACTGTAGCGCGTTTCGGAGGATGACGGTGAAAGGAGTGGCCGACGCGTGAGCGGATGTCCGGAGGAACGGACGGGGATGCTGTTTTGGGGTGAAATTCATGGACGCTGGGGATAGAATGTGGTAGAATCATAGGGCAGGCATCAGATCGGAAAAGGAGACCGGATATGGGACTGAGATTTCGAAAAAGCATAACGTTATGTAAAGGCGTAAAACTGAATCTGGGGACGAAGAGCGCGTCCGTAAGCGTGGGACGAAAAGGGATCCACCAGAGTTTTTCCACGACCGGACGTACGACGACCTCCGTCGGGATCCCGGGGACGGGTGTCTCTTATGTGAAAAGCGTCAATATGAAAAAGGGTTTCAAAAACCTGTTTAAGAAAAAAGACGGAAAAGAGGACGCTGCGGGAAAGACGGGAGCATCCGGAAAAGAAGATACGAGCGGGAAGGCCGAAGCGGCGGCAACTGCTGCAGCGGAGGCGGAGGAAGCGCAGCGTGTTTATGAGGAATACACGGAGCAGATCGCGGCGATGAAGCATATCCACCGCGTGGCGGACGAGGCGGTCGACTGGCAGGAGGTGCTGGATCGTCCGGCACCTGCCGGCGGAGCGCTTGCCGGACTGCGGGCAGACTCCAAACAGGCACAGGAGGAATGGCAGACGCTGCATGATACCGCGGAAAAAGTGCTGGCCGGCGATATCGACACCTATCTGGAAGTGGTGGATGAGATGAAGCCCTATGACGATCTGCTCGAATACGGCAGTGATTTCGAGGTGGGGACCGATGATCCGAAACTGCTGGAGGTCGAGTTCCGTGTGCGTTCGGAGGAAGTCATCCCGCCGATGGAATACGTCCTGGATGCGAAGGGCAGACTGAAAGAAAAGGAACTGACGAAGAGCGCGTACTATGACCTCGTGCAGGACTATGTCTGCAGCGCGGTGCTGCGCGTGGCGAGGGATTCGTTTGCGCTCCTTCCCGTGGAACGTGTGGTAGTCCATGCGACGGATACGATCCTGAACACCGCAACGGGAAACGATGAGGAAGTGACGATCGTTTCGGCGGAGATCGCGCGTGCGGATTTTGAAGGCGTCAATTTTGACCGCATCGACCCTTCCGATATGCTGGGATCGTTGAACAGCAGGATGAGCTTTAAAAAGACTCAGGGCTTTGCGCCGGTAAAGAGGCTTTCATAAATCTATCGGGAAAAGCGTCTTGAAAACGGGGGATGTTCAGAATATACTATGAATATCGGGCACTATAAAAGCGCCGGAGAATAACAGAAAACGAAAAGGAGACGATGAAAAATGAAGAAGTTTTTTGCGGAGTTTAAGGAGTTTGCGCTGAAAGGGAACGTCATGGATATGGCGATCGGTGTGATCATCGGTGCGGCATTCGGAAATATCGTGTCGTCTCTGACCGATAACTTTATCAATCCCCTGATCGCCGTGATCTTCGGCGGGAACAGCGAGGACGGACTGCAGATCGGCGGACAGTTTACGATCGCGGGGGTTGCCTTTAATTACGGAGCTTTCCTTTCGGCGGTGGTGAACTTCCTGATCATCGCGCTGGTGCTCTTCATCATGCTCAAGGCGATCAACGGAGCGACCGAAAAAGCAAAGAAACTCGCGGCGAAGAAGAAAGCCGAGGAGGAGAAAAAGCCCGAAGAGGATCCTGCGGATATCAAACTGCTCAAGGAAATGGTGGCGATCATGAAGGAGCAGAATCCGGAGGCGGCAAAGAAGGCAGAGGAAAAGCTTGCAGCCAAATAGTCAGACATTTGACACGCTGGTAGTAGTCACTCCGGCGGATTATAAAAGAGTACGGAAACTGTATCCCAGGCTTGCCGGCCATCTGCCGGGAAGCCTGTATTTCGTTGGGAATGCCGGGGTCGGCGAGCTTGCGGGCGAGGACGGATTCGGATGGATCGATGAAGATACGCTGCTTCCTTTTGACGAGGTCCATGCCCTGATGAAGGAAAGGCTTGCCGCGATCCTTGCGGGACGTGAGCTTCCCCGCGGGGTGACCGGCTGGTATTATCAGCAGTTTTTAAAGATGCAGTATGCCCTGAACTGCGGGGATGAATATTATATGGTCTGGGACGGGGACACGATCCCCTGCCGCAGGATCTCGATGGTGCAGGAGGGAAGCGGGAAACCGTATTTTGACCTGAAGACGGAGCTGCATGAGGGCTACTTCGAGACCCTCGGCCGTATCCTTCCCGGGATGAGGAAAGTGATCGGGCGCTCCTTTATCTCGGAACATATGCTGTTTAGGACAGAGTATATGCGTGAGATGATCGCGGAGATCGAAAAAAACGGGGCACTTTCCGGGACGCGGTTCTGGGAGAAGATCCTGTACGCGATTCCGCCGGAACGGATCCAGGAGTCGGATTTTTCGGAATTCGAGACCTTCGGGACTTTTTGCGCGCTCCGGCATATGGGGGATTATGTGCTGCGTGAGTG
>Ga0310694_10000985_pt1 | contig 34214 bp, 59 predicted proteins | sample 174DNAGHGhighgp2_FD_203884 | JGI IMG/M metagenome (GOLD analysis project Ga0310694, IMG submission 203884) | Sheep rumen microbial communities from Palmerston North, Manawatu-Wanganui, New Zealand - 1742 DNA GHGhigh gp2 (v2) (version 2) | ecosystem: Host-associated > Mammals > Digestive system... | reverse complement strand
GAGAGATGCTTTGCAAAGATGGAAAAAGCGGCGACGGAATATCAAGCAATCGAGATATATCATCCGGAAAAGGATCAGCATGAGCAGGAATAAAGATATCAAGTTTTTACACGATATCAGCGGCAAAAGCTACAAGGAATGCCGCCAGATCATGAAGGCATCAGGCTGGGATTTGATAAAAGCATTGCAGATAATAGACATTCTGCCAACTATCGAAAGAATATCAAACCAAGCGGCGGCTGTCATCCAAGACCTGGCGGAAAGAATATCACAAATTCTGCCGGCTATCGTTGAAATCATCAACAACAGCCTGGATTCCATAATAAGAGCAATAAAAGCACAGGAGAATAAAAAAGATGTTTATACAGACGACAGGCGGAGCGAAGACCCCGGAGGAAATCTACAAGAGCCTTAAGAAGTACGGACACCTTGTCGCAAGAGTCCAGGACTACACGCTGAACGGCGTCAGAAAATACTTCTCAATAAAAGAGCAATTCGACGATCCGAGAATCGTTGAAGTCCTGATTATCTGCGAGAAAGTCATATATACACAATACCTCCCGGCGGAGACATCCGACAGCATCCGGAACAGGATCAGAGCAGAAGCGGGGCAAAAAGACTCGACTATCGGATCAGTACAATTCGGGAATTTTTGACAGGAGGCATCAGCACATGGACATAAAATCACCGATGAAGTTATTCAAGGCAGAAGCCGACTTCATACTGACAGAAAACTCCCGGAAGAAGCTCATAGAAGCGACAGAAAAAGACACCAGGAGACAAAACCCGATGTATAAGTCACCAATAGAAATAATATATCAAAGGATGCAGACACAAGTCGACGACGACATCGTCCGAGCTGTTCAAAGTTATAATATCAACGTTGACCGGGACGAACTCATTAAGGCACTAAACTATGACCGGGACCAATATCGAAAAGGATTCGAAGACGGCAAAAAAGCAGGACCGAACTGGATAAGCGTTAAGGAAAGGATGCCCGATACAAAGGATTTTGTTCTTGTTTATGACGGATCAGATATATTTGTTGCTTGGTATGAAAACGAAGGCATGTCAGAAGGCTGGCACAGCTATGACAATACATACGATTGCTATACACCTATTATCGCATGGATGCCACTCCCGGCACCATACACGACAGATCATCAGGAGGAATCTAATGCTTAATAAATCAGCAAAGGACGCCATGTCGCTGGCAATATCCGAAAAAGTCAAAAGCATAATAGACAACGCCAGCGGACTGACAGCATTCAACATCAGGATAGAAGCAAGTCCAACAGAAGCGCCTTCGATCCGATATACAGTCGAAGAGATCATCACATCATCGGAAATAGTCGGAACACGCATCAGAAAAGCAATCCAGGAAGTAGAAGAAGACCATGCGAAAACGTGAAACAATAATAAATATCATCGCCGGAATAGCCGGCTTGATAATAGGCGCAATAATAGGCTTTTTAATCTTCGGGAGGTAATACATGGCAAAAAAGAACTACATCGACAAAAAGGGCAACTATCAAAACGTAGAGAATCTATCGCTTGCTCAGATATACGACAGGGGACACGAAGACGGCTATAAACTAGCAAAAGCTGAGATCATAGGCAAGTATGAAGAAAGACCGAAAGGTGAGTGCAAAACTTGCATACACCGTGACCCCGAAGATAAGAAATGCGATTGCGGTGCACTGGAACGAGCAGGTTGCCCATTTCCTGTTAGTGATGATTACTTTTGTAAGTTTTACGAGAAAGGCGGTGCGGAAGAATGATTAAACTTAATTATGAAGAAATAGATAAAAATGAAATTCAGAAGTCAGTTCACCTTTTGGATTTATTCACAAAAACATTTTGTCGCTATCCAAATGATTATGAAAGATTTGATGATTTGAAATTCAGATGTGATGAATGTCCATTCCAAAAAGAAAACGGAGAATGTCAGGTAAAAATGTTCAAAGAAAAGTATTATCCCGATTATACAGATTTTGGCTCTATGGGAGATTTGTGAAAGGCGGTGCTGAACGAACATGCAACAAATATATAACTGCCCAAACTGCGGCGGAACACTCCAAGACGACGGCAGGTGCCGATTCTGCGGGAGTAAAGTCTACGACCTGACAGACATCAGCCTGGACGAACCGAAATACATCAGGATGAAAATAAATAACAGCACAATAACAGGAAAAGTCATATTTGACAATTTCACTATAACGACAGCAGTCGGAGAACTACCACACGGCGAGCTTTCATTCCGGTTTTTAAACGACATAACGGAGACGGAGGATCAGAAATCATGAAATCAGAAGACGACATCAAATACTGCAGGACGGACGGCGTACCTAACGAAACAGTAATAAAACTCAGGATGCAGAAGGACGCAAAAGCGATAAAGACGCTCGAAGACGAACTCAATCACGCCAGACAGCACCTGGAATTCAAAGACATGGCACCGGAATACTATCAGGAGATGCGGGAATATATCGAGGCGCTGGAGACTGCTATCGAAGCAATAAAAGAAAGAAACACAGCATCAGGAGGCAAACCATGAACGACAATCTGAAGAAGAGACAGGGACACACGACGACAGTCTGTTTCTCAGTTCACACGGAAGACGACGCCGACATCGTAAAATGGATCAGTCAGCAGGAAAACAAGTCCGAGGCGATCCGAAAAGCAATCAGAACAACAATCAGATGCGACGACATACTTCGCCGTAAATAATCAGGAGGAAAACATCATGAAGGCAATCATCATCACAGCAATAATCTGCCTGACAGTTGTTGCAGTTTGTTACATGGCATATAAGGACAAGAAGAAATGAGCGACGCAAAATACACAACATGCAACGGGTACATCGTCCCGATTTTATATCAGGCGATGATTCCACTCAACCCGAAGACAAAGAAGAACAGCCAGGAGATCAGATTCCGAAAAGCAGGAACTGCCGGATTCTACAAAAGAACAAAATACGGATTCCAGTATATAGGAGTCCCTTTCATAGCTCAGGGCGAAAAATACGAACAATACGAAACAGACGCCGGCTGGTTTTTGAAACCGCCGGCTGAACCCTTGTCAGGAAGACTCAACATCCGATGCATTTTCTATCGAGACAGCCGGAGGCGAGTCGACCTTACAAACCTGCTCGAAGCAATAGACGACATCCTCATAAAATACAAAATCATCAAGGACGACAGCTTCGAGATAATAGCAGGACACGACGGAAGCCGGGTATTAGTCGACAAAGATCATCCCAGGACCGAGATTGCAATCTTCGAGCTTCCGGGAATAGAATAATAACAGGAGAAAAAGATGCAACATCAAATCAAGTTATTAATTGACTTTTGCGAGCCGGTAATAACAGGAGAAAAGACATTCGAAGTCAGGAAAAACGACCGAGGCTACCAGAAAGGCGATGAAGTAATCTTTATACCTTGCGACCGAGAAGGGAACCCGACCGAGCACAGAATCAGTAAAAAAGTTTATGAAATTACGTATGTGCTGTCAGGATGGGGAATAGAGCAAGGATTTGTCGTTTTTTCAATCGAAGACACAGGAAAACAAATCATAAAACTGGAAAGGACATAAGAAATGGACAACAGAGTCATCCGGGAGGAATACGCCGAAATCGCAAAGGAAATCATCGAGACGGAAGAAAGCCTGACGGACATCGCCAACAGCAAAGCAACGATAATATATCTCGGATCAGACAATCCGAAGACCTCAAAAGGGAAGGCAGTCTGCGGCGAATGTGAGAGAGTCCAGGACAAAAATAAATGGGCAATCCCGGCGGACTACACAATAACAGTCTTCGAGCCGAACATCGTCGGATTCTCCCGGGAACAGTTGCGCATCCTGCTATTCCACGAACTACTGCACATCAAGATAGACTTCGAGGAAGACGGGTCAGAAAAATACTCAACAAAACCGCACGACTACGAAGACTTCAAGGAAATAATCGACAGATTCGGGACGGACTGGAGCGTAACATGAACATAATATCAATGCCGATCAGGGACCTGATTCCCTACGAGAAAAACGCCAAAAAGCACAACAAAGAACAGATATTAAACGTCGCAGAAAGCATCCGGAGATTCGGATTCGCTCAACCCCTTGTCATCGACAAGAACAACGTGCTCATAATAGGACACTGCCGACTGTTAGCGGCAAAACAACTCAAACTTCGAGAAGTACCATGCGTCAGGATGGAAAATCTCACAGACGAACAAGTCAAACAGCTTCGACTTCTCGATAATAAGCTCAACGAGTCAGAATGGGACATCGAACTACTATCAGAAGAACTCAAAGACCTGGACATGACCGGATTCGACATCGACTGGGAACTCCCGGAGGAAGAACCGGAACCCGAGATCATACAGGACGATCTTCCGGAGGAAGTCGAGACAATCTGCAAGCTGGGCGACCTGTGGCAACTCGGAGATCATCGCCTGATTTGTGGCGACAGCACAGACGACGCCGTCATCGCAAGGCTAATGGACGGAAATATCGCCGACTTGCTACTAACGGACCCGCCGTACAACGTAGCACTGGGGCAGAACATCAAGGACGCAGAAGAAGCAAAGAAACTCCACAGGAGAACGGACGGGAAAATCGTCCAGAACGATTCCTGGAAGAACGACGCAGAGTTTATCGAGTTTTTGACAAAAGCACTCAAAACGGCGATGGATCATACAAAACCCGGCGGAGTCTTCTATATTTGGTATGCGGCATCACAGACGAACAACTTTTTTACATCAGCAGAAAACGCCGGGATGTTTATCCGGGAGCAACTAGTCTGGGTCAAAAATATTTTTAGTTTTACAAGACAGGACTACCAATGGAAGCACGAACCCTGCCTTTACGGATGGAAGGACGGCGGCGCCCACTACTGGGCAGGCAGTAGAACGATATCGACAGTCTTCGAGCAGGAAATCGACCTGAAGAAACTCAAAAAGGAAGACATGGCGAAACTACTCGAACAGCTCATGTCAGACGACATTCCGACAACAGTCCTCAGAGCGGACAAACCGACATCAAGCAAACTGCATCCAACGATGAAGCCGCTCATCCTACTAGCAAAGCAGATAAACAACTCGACGATCCGAGGCGACAGCGTCCTGGATATCTTCGGAGGATCAGGAAGCACACTCATGGCATGCGAACAGCTCAAAAGACGATGCTATACAGCGAAACTCGATCCGAACTATTGCGACGTTATCATCCAGCGCTGGGAGCAGTTCACAGGAAGGAAGGCGGAAAAGCTCAATGGATGACTTCGAGTTTTACGGCTTCGATTTTGACACCGGAGACGAAGAAAAGAAGAAACCCAGAAAAACCGAATCAGAAGAAAAACCGGCGAAAACAGTCAAACCCAGTCACAGATTCGGGAACCGGCACCTGTCCAGAAAAGCATCATCAGAACAGGCGCTGATGAAGAGTCTCGACTGGTTTTTTGAAGAGGGCGACTGCTATCATTGCTTCAGTTTTGGAGACGTCGACAGCATGTCATATTTTAAACACGTTTTACATCAGCAAAGAATACTATATCTGGCGCTGTCGACCTGGTGCATGGCAGGCGAAGACATAGAAGACCTCCGAGAGTGGCATCACCGGGGCATGTTAGGGCGAGTCGACTTCTATCTCGGAGAAATCTTCCAGGGATCTTACCCGGAGGTATACGCCGAAACGTGCGACTTCGTCGAGGAATGCGGCGGGCGCCTTTGCATTTTCAGGAATCACAGCAAAGTCATGGCAATAGTCGGCGAGAAGTTCGACTGTTTAATCGAATCATCAGCAAACGTCAACACAAACCCGAGATGCGAGAACACAGTCCTGACAGTCGACAAGACACTAGTCGCCGACTACGTCGAGATGTTCAACGGGATAGAATCATTCAACAAAGAACACGAAGCGGAACCTTACAAAATACCGAAAATCAGGAAGTTATTCGGAGGAAACCAGGAGGCATAAATCATGGCGGAAAAAGAAAGACCGAAATCACCTATAAACGGACAGCCATTGCCGGAGGGAAAAGTCATCAAAGCTGGCGAAGAAGCGAGGGAACTGGGCAGAAAAGGCGGAATCAAATCAGGCGAAGTCAGGAGGGCAAGAAAAACCCTCCGAGAAGAACTGCTGGACCTGTTGACGGAGGATATCACGGACAAGAACGGACGCAGGATGCAGACTCAAAAAGCTATATCAGCATCGATGGTCAAACAGGCGCTGACAGGAAACACGAAAGCATACGAGATCATCCGGGACACCATAGGCGAGAAACCTATCGACAAAGTAATGATATCAGAAGTCGACCCGGCGACCATTGCAGAAGTAGAAGCGCTCATCATGGAAACTGACGCAACTCCGGAAGAACCGAAGAAAAAGACAAGAAGCACCAGGAAAACAACAAAGAAGCAAACGAAGACGACGAAAAAAGGAAATAAAAAGGATGTTGACACGTGAGCAGGCAGTTAGATTCCTTCGGGATCATCCGGCGAAGTTTGGAAATCTACTCGGATTCGATAAACTATCCGACATCCACAACGGCTGGATAAAAGAGATGGCATTCGGGACCGAAGATCATACACTGCAGGGACACCGAAACAGCTATAAAACGACATCGCTGTCTGTCGCAATATCCGACATCATGATTCTGCGTCCAAATAAAAGAATACTATTCATCAGGAAGACGGACGACGACGTAAAGGAAATTGTTAAACAGGTTAAAAACATCCTAACAGACGAAAAAACGATATACATTGCGTCGAGTATATACGGCGTGACACCTAGACTCACAGTCGAAAACGCCCTGGAGCTGTCGACGAATCTCACAACGGACATCCGAGGCACTAATCAGCTGACAGGAATAGGATGCGGCGGAAGCATCACCGGCAAACATTACGACTATATATTCACGGACGATATAATAAACGTAAAGGACAGGACATCCAGGGCAGAACGTGAAAGGACGAAGGCTGTATATCAGGAGTTAATCAACATCAAGAGTCTCGAAGGCGGAAAGATCTTCAACACCGGGACCCCCTGGCATAAAGACGACGCCTTCACGCTCATGCCGCCAGCAGAAAAATGGGATTATAAGCGGACGGGGATCATATCAGAAGCGGAAATCGAGGAAAGAAAGTCGAAGATGTCGCCGTCACTATTTGCGGCAAACTACGAGCTGAGACATATCGCCGCTGAAGACGTCATATTCGAAAACGCTCAGACAGGAGAAAGCGCAGAGAAGATCATCGGCGCCAACTTCTGCCACATCGACGCCGCATACGGAGGCGAAGACACAACGGCATTTACTATCGTCAGGAAGGCGGAGGGCAAATACTACACATACGGCAAACTGTGGCACAAAGCAGTAGACGACTGCGTCGACGATATAATCAGCATCAAAAAGGACCTTCTGGCAGGTAAAATCTACTGCGAAGACAACGGCGACAAGGGATATCTGGCGAAGAATCTCCGGGAGAAGGGCGAAAAAGTAATCACATATCACGAAGACACAAACAAATATATAAAAATCGTAACACACCTGAAGGGCGACTGGTCAAACGTCGTATTTGTTACGGGAACAGATCAGGAATACATCGACCAGATTCTGGAATATAACGAATTCGCAGAACACGACGACGCACCGGACAGCCTTTCCAGTTTGTTACGCATCCTGCATCCGACAAAAGATCAGGACAAAAGGGCATCAGCCTTCGGCTATTGAGTACTTGCATTTTTTGATATAATGTGCATATCAGGACAGGCGATACAATATCCGGACATCAGCAGGAGGCATCAGGATGAAGACATATCAGGACTGGGAGAAAGTCGCAGGCGGAGACGAAAGACAGCGAATGGCTTTTATTAAGCAGTTCATAAAAGAACATAAAAACTCACAGGCATACAAGGATGCAATCGACGCCGAGAACTACTTCGCCGGACAAAATACTACAATCAAAGCATACGAAAAATATCTGTTTAATGCGGCAGGGAAGGCAGTCCCGGACGTTTTTTCTGCTAATCACAAAGTCGCAACCCGCTTTTTTTATAGATCAGTCATGCAGGCAAACTCGACCTTACTCGGGAACGGCATCACCTGGAAGGACGGCACAGGAGGCGAAACACTCGGGAAGGACTTCGACAGAAAGATCATCAAGGCGGGCAGGGATGCGCAAGTCGGCGGCGTATGTTTTGGATTCTACAATAACAACAAGGTTGATATTTTTAAAATCACAGAATACGCCCCCTTATACGACGAAGAAGACGGAGCACTCAAAGCAGGCGCCAGATTCTGGCAGATAGACGATACAAAACCGCTCAGAGTAACAATGTTCGAGCTGGACGGACTCACAGAATACCAATTCGACAAAGATCATCCGGAGGGATTCGTCAGGACGGAAAAACAGCCTTACATCAAGATAATAGAATCATCCGAGGCATTCGGCGACGAAACATATCGAGGCGAAAACTATCCGACCTTCCCAGTAGTACCATGCTGGGCAAACGTAAACAAGCAGTCCGAGCTTTTACCGATCCGGGCAACACTCGACTGTTATGACCTCATCAACTCGAAATATGCAAACGACATCGACGACGCAAGTCTTATCTACTGGACAATCACCAACGCCGGAGGCATGGACGACACCGACCTTGTTCAGTTTATCGACAAGTTAAGGAAGATTCATGCCGCACAGACGGACGGGGATCAGCAAGTACAGGCAAACAGCGTCGACATTCCATACGCCAGCCGGGAAGCATACCTGGACAGACTCGAAAAACAGTTATACAGGGATTCGATGGCGCTCAATACATACGACATCGCATCCGGAGCAATCACAGCGACACAAATCGAGGCGGCATACGAACCGCTGAACGAGAAGCTGGATGCACTCGAGGCGGAAATCTCCGACTTCATCAGTCGACTGCTCAAAGTCGCAGGAGTTGAAGACGAACCGACGTATACACGCTCGATCATCGTCAACAGGACAGAAGAAATCACAACGATTACAAATTCCGCCCTTTATCTCGACGACGAATACGTAACAGAAAAAATCATGACCTTACTCGGAGACAAGGACAAAGTCGAAGAGGCGCTGGACGCAAAAGCGGCAGAAGACATCAAGAGGATGACATCAGGAACAACACCTGCAGAACCGGCAGACACAAACATAACAGGCGGCGACGTTGAGTAAAAAAAGATATAATTCGGACTTTATGTCTCGAGAGATAGACGACAGACTCGAACAGCTCGAAGAAAAGCTGGCGGCTGTCTACGCCAACGCATCAAACGAAGCAAGGGCAACCCTGACGGACTTCCTGAAGACATTCGAAGAAGAAGACCAGAAACAACGCCTGCTTGTTGAGTCCGGACAGCTATCCGACCAGGACTACTTAATATGGCGCCGGAATACGATCATCCAGTCTGGAAGATACAAGGCGACAATCGACGCCCTGACGGACATGCTAGTCAATACAGACATTGCGGCGATGGCTATCGTCGACAACGAACTGCCGCTGGTTATAGCTCAATCATACAACTTCGTAAAATCACTCGGATTCAAGGCGGCAGAAGAGGCAGGCATCAGCGCCGGGACCTTTTCTGTATATAACGCCCGAACAGTCCAGGCGCTCATCAGGGACAATCCGAAACTTCTCCCGGCATCGAGAGTCAATATCCCGGAAGATAAACGCTGGAACAGGGACCGGATGAACACTCAGATTACACGAAGCATCCTGAAAGGCGACAGCATCAGCAAGACGGCGGACAGACTGCAGGAAGTCACGAACATGGACAGGAACGCCGCCATTCGAAACGCCCGGACATCAGTCACGGCGGCAGAAAATCTCGGGAGATCAGAAGCGGCGGACGCAATAGAAGCAGAAGGCGTCCCGATCATCGAGGAATGGTCCGCAACATACGACAACAGAACGAGAGACAGTCACCTGCTCATGGACGGAACGACCAGGGACGAAAACGGCTACTTCGGCGCCGGGATCATCGCAACACCCCTGAGATTCCCGGGCGATCCGGACGGCGATCCGGAGGAAATCTACAACTGCAGATGCCGACTATCAATCAGACTCGGGAAGATAGATCATAGTCAGGACGGGGACCTATACAGGCAATTCATGGAGAAAAATCATCCGGAAGACTACGAGGCGCTGAAGGAATCAGCATCAGAGATCAGGAGAAAAGATCAGGAAGAGGCGGCAAAAGTCCGCCAGGAAGAACTTCGGAGGAAATAATCATGGCGAAAGTAATATCAGTCAGCATGACAAGTCACAAAGAAGAGATAAAAGCGGAGCTTCGTCAGAAAGTCAACGCATGGCTGGAAGCAATAGGCGAAGACGCCGCATCAACAGCGGCAGGAGTCGTCCCGGTTGATACAGGCAGACTCAAAGGAAGCATATCTTCGGCTGTAGTTGAGCAGGAAAACGCAGTATATATCGGGACAAACGTCGAATATGCTATATATCACGAATTCGGGACGGGCAAATACGCATCAGACGGAAGCGGAAGACAGCGCCCCTGGATGTTTCAGGACAAAGACGGCGAATGGCACTGGACGGCAGGCGTCCCGGCTAGACACTTTTTGCAGTTTGGAGCGACAGCGCATCAGGAGCAATACAAAAGCATGCTCGAAAATATCCTGAAAAGTTGATAAAATACAGATACATCCTCCCAGATGTATTACGACGTCATAAACAGAAGCGGGAAGCAGGAGAGGGCTTCCCGTTTTTGTTTATTTTTCATTTGTTTTTGTTTGGTTTTTGTTTGTTGAAAACGAAAATGAAAAATGTTATAAAATAAAAATAGAATCGAATATAAAAAGCAACTTATACCGAAGAAAAGGAGATTCGACAATGGCATTTACTCGAAAGTTTTTATCAGCACTCGGAATCGAAGCTGACAAAGTAGAGGAAATCATCACAGCTCACACCGAAGTAACAGATGCCCTTAAGGAAGAAAGGGACAAATACAAGGCAGAAGCTGAAAAGGCGTCAGGCATCCAGAAGGAAAACGAAGAACTGAAGGCGAAGATGTCCGGCGACGATCCGTACCAGAAAAAGTACGAGGAACTGCAGAAGGAATTCGAGACATTCAAGAACGAAATCGAAGCGGAAAAGACATCAGCCAAGAAAGAGGCGGCATTCCGTAAGGCGCTGAGGGATATCGGCATCCCGGAGAAGCGAGTCGATTCTGTTGTTAGAGTCTCCGACATCGCATCAATCGAACTCGATCAGGACGGAAACATCAAGGACGGCGAAGCATACAAGGAAAAGCTGAAGACCGAATGGAGCGATTTTATACCGACCACAAGGACAGAAGGCGCCAACGTAGCAACACCGCCCGCAAACAACGGGAAAACGACAATGACCAGGGCAGAGATTCGAGCAATCGCCGACCCAATCGCAAGGCAGAAGGCAATGATGGAAAACCCGTCGGCAGTCGGACTCCCGGACAATAAATCTTAAAAGGAGAAAATCATCATGCCAAACGTAGTAACAGACGCAGAGACAAACGTCACCAAGAAGGCGCAGATTGCAAAAGTAAGAGAACTCGACTTCGCTCAGTTATTCGGCGAGAACGTCCAGAACCTCATCAAGATGTTAGGCGTAACAAGGAAGATTGCTGTCACAGCAGGAACAGCGCTCAAAGTCCTGAAGGTAACAGGCACACTTCAGAACGGATCAGTCCCCGAAGGCGAGATCATTCCGCTTTCACAGTACCAGACAACCTGGACAACAGTCGCAGAAGCTACACTCGACAAGTGGAGAAAGGCTACAACTGCAGAGGCGATCCTTAAGGGAGGATATGACCAGGCAGTAAACGCAACAAACAAGAAACTGATTCTCGACATCCAGAAGAGCATCCGCACAAAGTTTATCACCTTCCTTGCTACCGGCGGCGCCACAGCAACGGGCGAAGGTTTACAGGCGGCACTGGCTAACGCATGGGGCAAGGCGCAGATTCTCTTCGAGGACGACGCAGTCCAGCTCGTAACATTCGTTAACCCGCTCGATGTCTCCGACTATCTCGGAAAGGCAGGCATCACAGTTCAGACAGCCTTCGGACTCAACTACGTAGAAAACTTCCTGGGACTCGGAACAGTCATCATGTCCGGCACAATCCCGCAGGGAACATTTTACTCAACAGCGGCTGAGAACATCGTCGTATATTACGTCGACGTCGGAGAAGCAAACGGACTCGGAGACGCATTCGACTTCACATCGGACGCAGAGACAGGCTTCATCGGACTTCACGAAGAAGGCAACTATCAGAGAATGCAGGAGGAAACAGTCGCTGTCTCAGGCGTGACACTCTTCGCTGAAAGACTCGACGGCGTCATCAAGGGCACAATCACAGCACCTGCAGAAGAAGGCGGCGAAGGCGGCGAGGGTTAATAAAAAATGGAAAAGGACCTGACAGAAGTCTGCTCATATCTCAATAACTACTTCCCGGAGAAAAAAATCGTCGGAAGGTTTAAGATTGAAGACGGGACAATCAACGTCCCGGAGCTGAAGGACGGACAGTACTTCCGGATCATCGGAAGCACATTCAATCAGGCGGTCCATAAATACCCGGCATCAGATCTTCAAGACGAAGAATTCGACGGCGCAATCATAGCGATGGCAGTCCCGGAGGCTGTCGTCGCTATCGTCCGGGATATCACCGAATGGCGCAATAAGTACGAGAATACATCCAGTCCGGCGATGTCGCCCTATACCTCCGAATCGTTCAACAACTATTCATACTCGAAGAGCGGCGGAACATCAGGAGCGGGCATGACCTGGCAGGATATCTTCGGCGGAAGGTTGAACCCATACAGAAGACTGCGAGGATTGCCATGAGTCTAGTAGAAAGCGCAATGGAAGCATCAAACATCATCGACAAGACCACGACGCTGGACGATTACGGATCAGTAAAGACAGTATATACAGAAGGCGCCCCGATAAATGTTGCATATTCCTTCAACAGCTCGACTGAGGCAAGAGTCGCCGCACAACAGGGAGTCAATAATCGTTATACATTAACGACAAAAAGAGCGATCATACTCCGAGCATTTGACATCGTCAAACGTAAAAGGGACGGAAAATACTTCCGAGTCACATCAGACGGAGACGACAATCAGACGCCAGAAGTCGCCGCCCTGGACCTGCGAGCAGTCGAAGCAGAAGAGGTAAAAATCAGTAATGATGAATAAACAGCAGGCATATAATAGTTTTTGGAATAGATACGGCGTATTAGCCTTCGAAGAGAACAGCGTCCCGGACGATAAAGTCATCGACGAACTCATCAAGGCAGGAAAAGCGCCGAGCAAATATCCGTATATTGCCTATCAAGTCATCATTGACGATTTAGGGCATCCAGTATTCCCGACAGCCTCAATCTACGACAAATCGTCATCATGGGAAACAATCGACCTTCTCGTAAACAGGATATCGGATCAGCTCAAAGCGACAGAAGTCATCCCGCTAGAAAACGGGAGGATGTTTATCGCTAAAGGCGCACCATTCGCACAGCACTGGGAAGAAAACGCCGACGAATCAATCCGGAGAACCAACATCAACCTGCAGGTTGAATTTTTAACAGCATAATCACGGAGGAAAAAATCAAAATGTTAAAGTTTACTAAGATTCCTCAGTCGACATTCGAAGAGCTTCAGCTTAACGCCGGAATCATCCTCAAAGATTTCGACATCGAGACAGGAACCTTCGACGACGAAGACATACTCACAGCCACAACAGGCGGAATCACAGTCAACGTGAAACCCGAATACGAAGACTTTGGCGAAGATATCGACAACTGCCCCAAGAACACAAAGGAGCTTAAGCGCATCACAGGAACCGAAGTCAGCATGTCGACGACAGCACTCAACATCAACGAGGATGTCCTGTTATTCCAGTTAGGAGCGGCAGACAAGGACACACAGACAGGCGCTATCAAACCCCGATCAGAGTTGAAGACAACCGACTTCAGGCATTTGTGGTGGATTGGCGACCTTTCAAACGGCGGATATCTTGCCGTTAAGATCATGAACGCCCTGTCAACGGACGGCTTCAGCATCAAGACAAACGACAAGGGAAAGGGCAACATCGCCCTGGGCATCACAGGACATGTCAGCATCAACGCACAGGACGTCGTCCCGGCAGAATTCTACCTGGGCGAAGCCGCCGAAGAAACTGCAACACCGGCAACACCGGCAACACCCACGACGGGAGAAGGTTAATGTATGAAGCTATCAGACTATAAGGGCGAAGAAGCGCTGGACGTGTTAGCGGATATCATCGAACCTTTGACGATGATCATCGCCGACGGGGAAATACAGGAGCTTGCAAAGCAGAAGAAAGTCCCTCCGATTAAATACGTAAAACCGGCAATCAAGAACCACAAAAGGGAAGTTATCGAAATCTTAGCACGACTCAACAAGCAGAGTCCGGAAGACTACGAGAAGACGATGACGTTATTCACACTGCCCCTGCAGGTTTTAGAGTTTATCAACGATCCGGAAGTACAGAACCTTTTTACATCGCAGATTCAGAACCTAAAGACACCATTTGCCGATTCTGGGTCTGTTACGGAGAATACAGAGGCAAAAGGGAACTGAAACCCTTCGTCCGATATCTGTTAGCAAAATATAACGAGCATCAACGAGTCGAGGCATATAATATCTATATGTCCGACTCGATTTGCTTTCTACGAAAAGAACTGACGGGGAATATCGACATCCCGAGATTTTGCGACATCATCAAGCCTGAGAAAACGGCGGCATCCTCAGAAACACCGGAGGAAACAATCTCGAGATTCGACAGACTACGGAGGAAGAAAAAATGAATGTTTTCGAGTTATTCGCAACACTCGGATTAGATACCAGCAGTTATGACGACAGTCTCGACAAGTCCGAACAGAAGGGACGAAACTTCGGGCAGGTTTTAGGATCAGTCGTCGCAACAGGCGCAAAAGTCGGAGCGGCGGCACTTGTCGCAACAGGGACGGCAGTCGTCGGAGCGGCGTCCGCTTTCTCGAAGGGAGTAACACAAGTTGCATCATTCGGAGATCATATCGACAAGGCGTCACAGCAGATGGGCATCAGCGCCGAAAAATATCAGGAATGGGATTTTATCCTTCAGCACTCGGGATCATCTATCGACTCGATGAGAATGAGTATGAAGACGTTATCGAACGCCGTAGAAACCGGCAACAAGGCATTCGAGAAACTAGGACTGTCACAGGAAGAGCTGGCGAGCATGTCGCAGGAAGAAATATTCGAGGCGACAATCTCCGGACTTCAGCAAGTAGAAAACACAACCGAAAGAACCTACCTGGCGGGACAACTACTCGGAAGAGGCGCAACAGAACTGGGCGCCCTGCTCAATACATCAGCAGAAGACACGGAAGCAATGCGGCAACAGATACATGAACTCGGAGGCGTTATGTCCGACGAGGCAGTCAAAGCATCAGCAGGATTCCAGGACAGCCTGCTGAACGTCCAGACATCATTCAGCGGACTAAAAAATAATCTTTTGTCGGAGTTTTTACCCTCAATATCAACAGCGATGGACGGCTTATCGTTGATTTTTTCAGGGACAGACGTCGAAGGCGGATTATCACAGATTAACGACGGCGTATCAGCCTTCGCATCCGACCTGGTCAGCAAAGCGCCGAAGATTTTCGCAATAGGCGGAACGATCATCAAGGCGCTGGCGACATCAATCACGGCAAACCTTCCGACGCTACTGACAGCGGCGGTCCCTATCGTCATGGAGCTAGTAACAGGCGTCATCAGCAACCTTCCGGCAGTCGTCGATGCGGCAGTAACGCTCATCGGCTCAATCGTTGACGGAATCAACGAGAACCTGCCGACGATCCTGACAGCGGCGCAACAGATAATCATGTCTATTGCGTCAGCACTAGCAAACAACGCACCGACGATCATCCCGACAATAGTCCAGCTTATAATGACAATCGTCACAACCCTGACAAACCCGGAGACAATAGTCCCGATTATCGAGGCAGGAGTCAGCATCATTCAGGGACTCATCGAGGGAATAGTCGGAGCGATACCGGTCATCATCGAACAGCTTCCTGTTATCATCGACAATATAGTCAACGTACTACTTCAGGGATTGCCGATCATACTCGACGCAGGAGTCCAGATCTTCATGTCGTTAATCGACGCCCTGCCGGTAATACTCGAAGCACTCGGAACCGCCCTGCCGACAGTCATCGACACAATAGTCCAGCTTGTCATCAACGGCATGCCGCTACTTTTGAAGGGCGCCATACAGCTATTCATGGCAATAATCAACGCCCTTCCGACGATCATATCGGCGCTGGTCAAACAGATTCCGACAATCGTCACGACGACGATATCAGTTCTGCTGAAGAACCTGCCTCAGTTAATAAAAGGCGCTATCGAGCTATTCATGGGCATAATCAAAGCGATTCCGACAATCATTATCGAACTCGGAAAACAGATGCCGACTATCATCAAGGCAATAGTCGACGGACTCACATCCGGCATTAGTCAGGTAACAAATATCGGAAGCCAGCTCATCCGAGGCTTATGGAACGGCATCAGCAACATGTCCAAGTGGATTGGCGAAAAGATAAAGGGATTCGGAAAAGGCGTCCTGGACGGGTTGAAGAACTTTTTTCAGATAAAATCGCCGTCACGTTTGCTAGAGAAGGAAGTCGGCGAATTTCTCGGACTCGGAGTAGGAGAAGGATTCGAAAACAGCATGCCGAAAGTAATCGCCGGGATGGTTGAATCAGTCGGAGGCGTATCAGAAAAGATCAGAGACGCCATGACGATAGACGACGTCGGAGTCAATATCAGAACGTCGACAGCGCTATCTGCAGGAGGCGAAGCGGCGGGCGCAACATCCGGATTCGGAGGCGTAATAGGAGGAATGACATTCAATTTCAACGTATACGCAACAGAAGGACAGGACGTCCGACAGCTTGCAAAGAATCTCATGACAGAAGTCCAGAACATCATCAACGACAGGGAGAAAGTTTATGGATAAAAGACAGATCATATTCGGAGGCGACGTGATACCAGCACACGTCGCTTCCACGCCCCGAATCATCAAGGCGAAAAAGAAGATTACATCGACACCCATTCCCGGCAGTAGCAGGGAACACATCGAAGAAGAGGAAGCCTGGGAAGAATACGACCAGCCGTACAGCTTTTTTATTGGGGACGGATCAGTCGACGGCATCCAGGAGAAACTGAACGAAGTCGCCAGAGTATTACACAAAAAAGGCTGGCAGGTTTTAATCGACGAATACGAGCCTGACTACTTCCGCCTGGCGTACCACAAGGGAGGATTCGACGTCGAGAACAGATACACAAGGCTGGGGAAGTTTAATCTGACATTCAGATGCCGCCCGGAGCGATATCTGATATCAGGAAGCAACCCGGAGACGATATCATCAGGAGACAAGATCATCAATCCGACGGACTACGAATCAAAACCGCTGATATATATTACCGGGTCAGGATCAGGGACCCTGACAATACAGGGACAGACAATCGAAATCACCGGGATGACGGACTATTTATACATCGACAGCGATATAATGGACACATACAGGCAACCCGGAGAAAATAGAAACAGCCTCATGACGGGCGTATATCCTGTACTAAAACCAGGAGAAAACAATATCTTATACTCGGGAGGCATATCAGGCGTCACGATTACGCCTAGATTCTTTATAATATAAGGAGCGGACCATGTACCCCATACTATACGAGCAAATCACAGCGGGACAAGTACCACAGCACAACGGACTGGGAGTCCTGTCCGACGCAATAGAAGGATATATCGAAAGAGAAAGGAACTCAATCGACGAACTGACGATGATATATCCGGCAGACGGCATCCACGCTGAAGAACTCGGACTGCGAAGACTCATCAAGGCAAAGCCGAACTTCACGGACGCCTCTCAGTTATACAGGATTGACAGAATAGGAAAAACAATCAACAACCGATTCACAGTCTACGCAAAACACGTCAGCTATGACTTATCGGGATATATAATCTCCCAGGGATCAGCAAACAACGCCGCCAGCGCCTGCCTGCTACTCGAACAGGCGGCGCCGGGTTATACAATAACGACAGACAAACGAGTCACGGCAAACTTCGTCATAAAGGAACCTGGATCAGTCCGGAGCTATTTCGCCGGGCGATCCGGATCATTCCTGGATGTCTTCGGGACAGCAGAACTTAAATATAACAATTTTGATATCAGGTTTTTAACACGCGCCGGAGAAGACCGGGAAGTCACGATCCGTTATGGCAAAAACCTGCTCGAACTATCTCAGGAGATAAACGCAAACAATCTGTATACACACGTCATGGCGTTTTATAGGACCCAGGACGAAGGAATCATATCAGGCGCCGAAGTGTCAACAGGACTGACACTCGACGTCAAAAAAGTATTTTTATACGACGCCTCCCAGGACTACGAAGAGACGCCGACTGCAGAAGAACTCACAGACAAGGCGACAGAATACATCGGCAGTCATAATCTCACAACGCCGACGAATAATATCACCCTGGACTTCATACAGTCCGGAGAACTAGCAAACCGAGTCGACTTATGCGACACAGTATCAATCTACTATGAAGCACTCGGCATCATCCGGGCATCAGTAAAATGCATCAGGACAAAATTCGACTTTTTGCAGGAGAAATATATCGAGACAGAATTCGGAGACGTTAAGGCAAACCTGGCGGACACGATATCATCCAGCACAGCGACAGCCAACGAAGCGAAGGCGACAGCAGATACAGCGGCAATCGAGGCAAAAAGCAAAAAGCGGGTATTTATAGCAACACCAGTCCCGCCTTACGACGTCGGCGACCTGTGGACGAACTCGGACGACATATACTTCTGCGCAACAGCCAGATCATCAGGCGAAGATTTCAACCCGGAGGATTGGGAGCTTGCTACAAACTACATGGACAGAAGCGCCATGAACGAAGCAATCCAGCAGGCGACGGACATCATCACCGGAAGCGCCGGAGGATATATAGTCTGGCACGACGGAGACGGCGACGGGCATCCGGACGAAGTACTGGCAATGAATACGCCAGACATCACGACAGCGACAGAAGTCGTCCGCCTCAATAAAAACGGACTGGGACTGTCGACGACGGGTTATAACGGACAATTTTTTACAGCCATGACCGCCCGGGGATTTGTCGCCGACGCAATAACCACAGGAAACCTGGACGCCGCAAGAGTCACAATCCAGCACCTGACAGCATCCATGATACACGGCGGCAAACTCACACTGGGAGGACTCGACAATCAGTCCGGCACGTTTGAACTTCTCAACGATCAGGGAATCGTCATCGGCGAGATGGACAAAACAGGACTCAAATTCTACGGCGAGGGAGCTATCGGACAGCGCCCGTATGTTTTACTCAATAACGAAGTCGGCTTCGCAGGATTCGACGCCAACAACACAAAGCTGTTCTGGGTCAGTCGAGACGAATTCCACATGCGGAAGTGCGTCGCAGAGTACGAAATCAGCGCATGCAACAAGCTGAGAGCAATCCCTGTCACGTTGACGGACAGCAACGACAATATAATCAACGACGGAGTCGCAATAGTCGCCCTTATATAACAGGAGATCAGGAAGATGGCAACATATACAAGCTCGACCTTTAATACATCAAACGAATACATCAAATACAGAATACAGGCGACGACAAACTCGGAGGACATCGTCAACAGCACGACAAACGTCACCTTCAAGATTCAAGTCTGGAGAACAAATACCGGATATACGACATACGGCAACGGAACGGCATATCTCCAAGTCGGCGGCAGTACATACACGGCTTCGATTAGCTCGAGTCAGAAATTCTCGTATAAATCATATACAACAGTCCTGACAAAGACACTCGACATCCCGAGAGGCGAAACAGGAGACGCTTCGACATACGCCCAGGCGAGAATCAGCCATGACCGATTCTCGTCATCCTATCAGGGATATACATTCAACTTCCCGGTAATAAATCGTTATGCCCTCATAACATCAGCGCCGAACTTCACGGACGAAGGCAATCCGACAATCACATACACAAACCCGGCAGGGACGGACCTTGTCTCAGATCTTCGAGTCCGAATCACATGGGACGGCGGATCATCGGCGACAAACTACGTCAGCATCCCGGACGCCGGAGGATCATATACATTCGAACTATCAGCGGCAGACAGAGCGGCGATGTTAGCATCATGCCCGAACTCAAACACGCTGGCTGTCCAGTTCGACCTGCAGTCTACGATGAACGAGACTCAGTATCACAACGTCAAAGACGCATCGATGCAAGTCGTCAACGCCGATCCGACTCCCGGCGCCGTAACATATCAGGACATCAACGCCGCAACTGTACAAATAACAGGAGACAATCAGAAAATCGTCCAGTTGCACAGCACACTGCAGATTCATACAGCGGCATCGACGGCGAAGAAGTCGGCGACAATCGCAACATACAGACTGAGCATCAACGGCAACGAATACACGCCGGATTCATCCGGAAACGTGACATTCCCGAACCCGAATATAACAGGAACCTTCCGGGCAACAGTCACGACGACGGACAGCAGAGGAAACACGGCGGAGGCATCAGTCGACATCAACATACTAGACTGGGCAGAACCGACGGCGATATACAGTCTGCAGAGAGTCGACAACTTCTACACGGAAACGATTCTGAACGTCGATGGAAAGATATCATCAGTCGCAGGAAGAAACACGCTGACAATCACGGAAAAGCATCGTCAGGCGGGATCAGGATCAGCCTGGACGACGCCGACGTCGGTCCCGGACGCAACAGACACGACGCTGAATCTCGACAACCTATACGACTGGGAAGTCCTAATCACAGTATCAGACGCCTTCTCATCGAAGGAATACACGGCAACAGTCGGCAGAGGTATTCCGATTGTCTTTTTTGACAAAAAAAGGCACTCATTATCAGTAAACGGATTCCCGGACGAAGATAATCAGCTTTACATCGGCGGAAGCATCAAGGCAACAGACGACGCCGACGTCGGAGGCGATATCGACATCGGAGGCGACGGAGCTATCGGCGGCAATCTCGACATACAAGGCTTCCTGGGATTCGAGGGGATGAAGTGTCGACTATACAAAACGCCGCCCCGTACAGTAGCAATCACGACAAAAGGCGGCGAGCTGTACATGTCTGCAGATATCACGGAAGACATATCAGCACTCGGATTCAATAACGTGTATTTCGTTTTTGCGAACTGTTGCAGGGAAACAGGAAACAACATGTCCATGATATCAGTCGAATCATTCACAGCGACAGAAATCAATTACGCAATATACAGACAAACGTCCATGACTCAGGCAGATCATATCTCATATTTTTTAATAATAGGCGACTAACAGGAGGAATCACAGCATGGAGAAAAAATACATAAACATCATCCCGGAGCGAAACATGGAAACCTATCACGCCTCCCAGTACGAAACAGGAAGAGTCATCAGATGCGATTTACACGACGGCATAAAGTCGTATATACTAACAGGAAACGAAAACATCCGACTTCGATATCGAAGACCGGACGGGACAGTATCATCGATTCCGGTTGAAAAAATATCCGGCTTATCCTATGTAGACATCACGATTCCTGATAAAATAACAGAAGAAGCAGGAAACGTATACTGCAAGTTAAGGATAAACGACATCGGAGCGAAAGCATTTATAATCGAAGTCGAAAGGAAGCCATGAGATGGAACAAATAACAATCGATTTTTTACCTGCAGGAGCGACGGCAGTCTGCCACGCCTCCCAGTTCGACCCCGAGAGAGTCATCCGGATGAATCTCAGGAACGGCGGCGCCGTATATACATTATCAGGGAACGAGATCATCAAGGCGAAAATCACAAGACCGGACGGGACTAATATCGTAGAAAATATCGAGAATACGGCTTCGTCGTATGTTGACCTGGTAACAAGCGCCGGGACATGCGACGTCAGCGGCACAAATCACGGCGAGCTGGTCATCGAGAAGGACGGCGCAACAATAGGATCAAAGAACTTCCGGATGGAAGTCGAAGAGGATGCATATGGCGGCGCCGGCGGCGTAGTCGTAGAGTCAGCATCCGGCGCAATAGCCAGCTTCGAGACAGATGTCGAAGACGAGCTTGTCGAGCTAACGGCAAAAATCGAACCCATACAGGATTTACACGGATATACACATCCATGGGCAGGAGGCGCCGGGAAAAATATCGCATGCTTAAGCGCCGAAACAGTTCACGAACTCCGAAACATAACCGCCGAATATATAGACGACAATAATATAATTCTATCAGTGGCGGGAACATACGCACTCGGGACGTATAAAATACCCTGCGAAATAGGGAAAACATACACAGTCTCATTCACGGGAAAATGTACCGCAAACTATAAGCGAGTATATATATCGAAGACATACCCAGTCCAGCAGAGCGGCAATTCTTATGGTCAGTTTGTTTTGTCAGACACCGAGGAATTATACAAAACGCTGACCTTCACGGCAGAAACCGAATATATATATATCGGTTTTTACATCGGCACGACGGCAGACCCCGGAGAAATGACAATAAAAAACTTCATGATAGAAGAAGGATCATCGGCGACAGAATACGAGCCTTACGAGAACATCTGCCCAATCTCCGGACACGACGAAGTAAACATCACACACACGGGAGAAAATCTCGACGACGGAGAAACGAAGAAAATCGAATTCGACGACACAATATACAGCGCCGAACTCGACGCAAAGAACGGGAAGCTGGCAAAGGACGGATATATCGAGTCATACAACGGCGAGACAATCGAGGAACCCTGGATCAGCTCAAAAGATGCATTCGTCCCGGGGACTACTCCAACAGCCGGGGCGCAAGTAGTATATAAGAAGTCGAACCCGGACAAAGTTACAACAGGGAAGGCGAACTTCCCGACGTTGACGGATCAGACAAACCACGTATACAACGACACCGGCGACACGTCACTCAAATACTACAAGAGAGAAGGGAGGGCGACAGCATGAATGCAGAAATAATCAACGGGATATTAACGCTCATCGGAACGACATCCGGGACCATTGTCGGAATCGTTCTCAGTAACAGGCTGTCGAACTACCGAATAGAACAACTCGAAAAGAAGCTGGACAAATACACAGAACAAAACGAAGACCAGCGGATAAAAGTTGTTTTAGTCGATCAGACAGCAAAGACAGCTTATGAACTAGCAGAAAAGGCGAATAGACGCATCGACGAATTACAAAATCAACTATAAACAGAAAGGAAGAAAGATCATGACAAACAAAAAGTACGACACCCTGAAGACAATCGCCCTTGTTATCGCACCTGTGACAGTTTTTTTCTCAACAATAGCAGATATCTGGGGCATTCCATACGGCGCCCAAATAACGGCGACATTAGCCGCCTGCGACGTCCTCATGGGCGCAATAGTAGTTATTGCAAAACGTAACTACGAAGCGAAACTGAAGGCAACAGAGACCCTGCAGGCACCTTACGAACAGGAGGAAGAAGAATGAACTGTACAGCATCGAGAGCTGTCGCAATAGCCAAAGCGGAAAACGGCACGAAGGAAACCGGAAACAACATCAACAAATACGCCGCTTATATCGACAAGAACTGCCCCGGATTCTATAACGGGAAGAAGCAGGGCGTCCCGTACTGCGACGTGTTTTTTGACTATTGCATCATCAAGGCATGCGACGGCGACTACAAGAAAGCCGAAAAGGTTTTATGCCAGCCGGCAAATTCAGCAGGCGCCGGCTGTGTTTTCTCATACGGCTATTACAAGGCGGCAGGAAGGACCGGCAAGACTCCCAGACTCGGAGCGCAGATCTTCTTCGGTTCATCCGAAAAGACACTGTCACACACGGGAATGGTAATCAGCATCAGCGACGACGGGAAGAAAATCACAACCGAAGAAGGCAACTCCGACAACCAGGTCAAACAGCACACATACACGCTGGGAGCAAAAGGAAGTAAAATCTTCGGATTCGGATATCCGAAATACGACGAAGAACCGGCAGAAAAGCCGACACCTTCCACTGAGAAACCTGCAGACGATCCGAAGCCGGAGAAGTCTATCGACCAGTTAGCGGCAGAAGTCATCCAGGGCAAATGGGGCAACGGCAGGGAAAGAGCCGAAAAACTCACTGCGGCAGGATATAATTATCAGGCAGTACAAAACCGAGTAAACGAGATTTTGAAGGCTGGAAGCTCATCAGAAGACGACGAACCGGAGGAACCTGCAGAAGATCCTTCAGGCGATCCGAAAAAAGAGCCGAAGACGTACCATGTCCATGTTTCAACCGATAGACACTATCTGCGCATCAGATCAGGACCGGGGACAGTATATCCCGAAATAGGAAAACTCAAAAACAAGCAGGCAGTCAAAGTCTACGAGATAAAAGGAAGCTGGGGCAGAATAGGCACCGGCAAATGGGCGAGCATGACATATTTGATTTAATCAGCGAACAGCGCTATAATCTAGGACAGAAGACACTTCGACGTGTTTTCCTCTTTTGGTAAAAAGCATCAGGCATCCGGCGACGGATGCCTTTTGTTTTGTTACTTTTCTGTTACAAATCATCAAAAACAGCGGATTTCAGTTGATTTATTTTGTCGTATATACTACAATGAAGGAAATAAAACACAGGAGGAAAACATCATGGCAAACTACAAGGCAACATATATCTGCTCAACTCGGAGCAAGTACGACAGAAAATACTACACACAGCATTGGGAATACAGAGGCATCAGCTACATGGTAGAGATGCCGGCAGACGGAAACCCTTCCAGCGACTACATATACGGCGACATGAAGCCGACAGCACAGCACAGAAGAGAACAGGCGGCAATCGACGAGATGCTGGATCATCCGGAGACAGCAGAACCGAAGAAATACACCGGAGAAGCAGAAAAGGCACTCGACGACATGTTTCAATACTTGGATCAGTAAACATCAGGAGGAAAACACCATGAAGTTAAGAACATATAAAAATAATTACGTAGTCAGAAGACTGACAGGCGTCAACGATCCGACAGACAACTACTTCGAGACGCTAATCGAGGCAAAAATCTTCCAGCATCACAACGGCGGAAGCATCAGCGAAAGAATCACGACAGCAGACGGCAATTACTACTGGGCAAAAGTCAGAACATAATCAGGAGGAAAAACACCATGAAGATGACAGACAAGACGGCGACCCGATATCTGAAGAGAGCGGACTGCGCCGAGTTGACAGAAAGCATCCGGAGCTTCCCGGAGGAAGAAAGGAACGGACAGTCGGACATCGACATACTACGTCAGGAGCTGGACTATATCGTCGAGCTATACGAGGAAGACGGGACGCTGTTATCAAACGACCTGCAGGAGTCCAGAAGGATCATGAAGGAAACAAACAACGGAAGAACGATGCCAATCAGCATGCAAACGTTGAAGCCTAGATATTCACCCTGGAGAGTCCAGACGGCAAAGAAGACAATCAACGAATACAGAAGGCTGAAGCGGATCAGCGCAGAACTCAGGAGGTAAACAACATGGACGCACTAACATTCTTCGGACACATCATCGCCTTTATATGCGGAGCCGCTATCGGAGCGGCGATCATGTACTTCGGCGGACTCATCATCGACAGGCAGACAGAAGAAGACGACGAATCATGATATAATAACCAGGAGGCACGATCATGGACAACAACGACAACATCATCATGAGCAGGATTGCATTCGAGAGGATGCAGGCAAAGGACGAAAGAAACGACCACTGGCGAAACATCATCATAATACTACTCATCATCCTGCTGGTAATCACAAACGGAGTCTGGCTATACGCCTGGAACCAGTACGACTACTCGGAGGCTTACACAGACGTAGACATGGACACCGGAGAAGGCGGCGACAACAACTACATCGGACACAACGGAGACATAAACAATGGCACGAATGAGAGTCAGGACAATAACAAGAACCAGGACACGCCGGAGCGGGCAGACTAGAGGGACCCGGATCAGAAGGCGCAGAAGATGAAACAGAATCTGGACGACATCAGCAACAGCGACATCGAGAAAGCTATCGACGAATGGATTCATTCGGAACGGGACAGAAAAATACTCAAACGCCGCCTGATAGACGGAATCTGCTATGAACCACTAGCAGAAGAATTCGGGATGTCGGTCCGACACATCAAGACAATAGTATACAAGGCGGAAGCAAAATTATTCCGTCATATCTAACGGAGGAAACCATGTCAGAATATAAAAAGACCGACTCGAAGTATACGGAGCGATTCAAGACGTACAATCAGAAGTGCAAGATGTACAGCCTGAGATTCAGGAAGGACAGCGAGAAAAAATACATCGAGTTTTTAACCGCATGCCCGAACATGAAGGAATTCATCAAGCAGGCAATCGACAGGGAGCTTCGACGCCAGGAAGCATAAATCACGAAAACAGCACGAAATCAGCCTTCGGAGATCATCGACCGGAGGCTGTTATTTTTTCAGAATAAAGGGCAGGAGGTAAAACCCCATGCCCTTCATTTTTTTCAATCCAAACCCGAAAAATAAAAGAGTAGGCGACTGCGCAGTCCGGGCAGTTAGTAAGGCAATAGGGCAGGACTGGTCCGACGCATTTATCGGACTATGTGCAGAAGCGCTCACAATCAAGGACATGCCTTCGGCGAACATAGTCTGGGGATCATATCTCAGGAAATACGGATTCGAAGAGAAAAGCATCAGCGCAATCTGTCCGAACTGTGTCACAGTTGCGGAATTCGCAAGGAAAAACCCGAAGGGACGATTCGTAGTCGCAACACAAAACCATGTAATAACGATCATCGACGGCAACTACTACGACACCTGGGACAGCGGAGACGAAATAGTTATTTACTACTACGAAAAGGAGATATAAAAAAATGGCATACGGCAGTTATTACCCGGCGAGCTACTATCCAAACCAGCAGTACTTCCAGCAACCACAACAGCCAGCACAGCCGGCATCATCCGGAACTATCACCTGGGTACAAGGCGAAGCGGCGGCAAAAGCATTCCCAGTCGGAACCGGACAGAGCGTACTTCTGATGGACTCCGAAGACTCAATTTTTTACATCAAGGCGACAGACCAAAGCGGGATGCCGCAACCACTCCGAGTCTTCGACTACAAAGAAAGAACAGGACCGCATCAGGAGGCGGCAGTCGCAAGAGAAACACCCGGCGAATACGTCACAAGAAAAGAATTCGAGGCATTTCAGAGCGACATCAGAAAAGCAATAAAAGACATCAGCATGGAGGGCGAAGGCTAATGGCTAACAGTCTATTCCAGCAGTACGGACAGCAGAATCAAAACAACGCATTAATACAGCGGCTGAATCAGTTTAAACAAACATTTAGCGGCGATCCGAGGCAGGCTGTCCAGAATCTCATCAACAGCGGGCGTATATCTCAGGCACAAGTCAACAGGATGGCGCAACAGGCGGACCAGATATACAAGGCACTCGGAGGAACGAAAAGATTCTAATTGTTGCAACGATAGAAAATAAAACAAAGAAGGGAGACAAAATATGTCACTCACAACAGGCGAGATGTCAGCGGCTGACCTTGCGGCAGTCGTAGGCAACGGAAACAACGGCAACGGCTGGGGATTCGGAAACGACGGCGGATGGTGGATCATCCTTCTCTTTTTGTGTCTTTTTGGCAACGGCGGCTGGGGCAATAACGGCGGATTCAACGGAGGAAACTGCGGCGGCGGCGCCGGCGGGTTATATCCCTGGATGAATCAGGCGGAAATCACGCAGGACGGCTTCAGAGATCAGATGTTAAACAGCAACATAACAGGCATCAGGGACGGCATAACGTCGTTATCCTCCCAGCTTTGCAACTGTTGCAATGACATGCAGGTAGCAAATCTCAACAGCGCATTCGGCATCCAGAACGCAATCAATCAGGGATTTAACGCTACTCAGAGTCAGCTTGCTTCCTGTTGTTGCGAAAACAGGCTGGCGTCAGCAGACCTGAAATACACAATCGCAACAGAGAACTGCGCCGACAGAGCGGCACTGTCCGACGGCATCCGAGATGTTATCGCAAGTAATACAGCGAATACACAGGCGATCCTGGACAAGTTATGCCAGCAGGAAATCGATGCGAAGAACGACACAATCGCACAGCTTCGCCAGCAGTTGAACATGGCAACCCTCAGAGAATCACAGACAGCACAGACAGCAGTTCTCAGACAGGGACAGGAGGCAGAAGTCGACGCATTATACAATCGACTCAATAACTGCCCAGTAAATACAGTCCCGGTATACGGCAGACAGGCGATCTTCACATGCGGACAGAACGCCGGCGGCTGTGGCTGTGGATGCGGCTAATCATCAGGAGGAACGATCATGGCGGAATATTTAGCAAACGCAGTACAGGCAGTCGGACTCAATCAGCCGGTCCTGTTCAGAGCTTCCATTCCATGCAATAGAGGCTTCGTATATCACGAAGACGAAACGGGAATCTTTATTCTCCGAGGCATCGTAAACAACCCTTCCTGCTGTTTTGCTCGATATCAGGTAACATTCAACGGAAATATATCGATTCCGGAAGGCGGAGACATAAGTCCGATTGGAGTCTCGATATCAGTCCAGGGCGAAGAGCGTCCGACCTCCCGAGCAGTCTTCACGCCGCAGGCAGTAGACGAACTCGGAAACGTGACATCGACAGCAATTATCACAGTCCCGAAGGGATGCTGTTTTTCAGTTGCTATCCGATATGTTGACGCCACGACAGCCGATCCGGCAGTCGATCCGACGCCGACTATCAACGTAGAAAATGCAAACCTTGTCATCACTCGGATTGCATAGAAGGGAGAAAAGTCATGCATACATACTATGAAGTCAAAGACATGCTCAAACAGGAGCTGGACGACATCGTCAAAAAAGGCGAGTTATCCGCCGGCAGTCTCGAGACAATCGACAAGTTGTTAAACTCAATCAAGAACGCCTGCAAAATCACCATGTACGAAGAGTATAAGGAAGACGGCTATTCATACGCCGACAGCGACGCCAACTGGAGCGACTACGCATACGCCAGGGCATCAGGCAGGGGAAGAGGATCAGACGCCAGCAGGGACAGCCGAGGCAGATATTCGTCAGAAGGCGGCTATTCCAGAAGAGACGGAAGAGGATATTCCAGGCGAGGCGGCTATTCTAACGACGACGGCGAGAAGCAGGAAAAAATCGAGATGTTGCGAGACATGATGCAGGAAGTCAGCTCAGACGAAGAGCGTCGAGCTTTGCAGAAGATCATCAGGAGAATGGAACAGGAATAAAGTCATGTTCACAAAGTCCGAACTACTCGACGCCATAGACGAACTGGAAGCAAGTCCGGCAACATACCAAAACGCAGAAAAGCTGGCGACCTTCTATCTACTATACGATCATCTATACGTAACAAAGGAACCAGAAGCACGATTCGAATCAGTCGAAGAAGTAAAAATAAATAGATACGGGGATTCCGAATTTTTGCAGGTTATAAGCGGGCAGAAGTCCGAAGACGTATGGAGGATCATCGACGAACTCATGACGACAGTCAGAGTCCTTCAGCCGAAGTTATATCAGGCGACAATCGACAAAATAAAAAAAGGATGATAGACTAGAAGAACTCACAAAAAGCCTTGATTCTGCGTAAACGTACAACGAGAAGGAAGTCGACAACATCGGCTTCCTTTTTGTTACTTTTATGTTACAAATCGCCGAAAACCTCCTAAAATAGTTGATTTATAATGTGGTATATACTACAATGTAATCAAGAAAAGACCAGGAGGAAAACACCATGACACAGACTAAAAAGCATCAGCGAGCATTCGAAAGATGGCAGGAGCTGGCATACAGGAACTGCGAGACGGACTTCCGAGTCAACGACCTATTAGAACAAATCGCCGGCGATAAATACAAGGACTACGACGAGCTGGACAATCCCATAGTTGAAATCATCAACAGACTAGACGAAGACGAGCTGGATTCCTTTCTGTGCGGATGCTATGTCATCGACAGAGACGACAAGGAATCAGGAGAAAGCTAATCAGGAGGAAAACACCATGAAGAACTACAAGACGATGCCTTACGAGACAATCATGACAGAAGCGCCGGAGACAAGGCAGGAAGCAAAAGCGATCCGGATCAGACTGCTGGAAATCAGTCGGAGGGAATATACAACAAGAGGAAACACGGAGAAATGCCAGAAAATCTGGAAAAGAGTCGAAGCAATCGACGCCCTTCCGTTATAATCAGGAGGAAGACATCAGCATCAAGGGAAGCAAAGCGCTTCCCTTTTTTAATTGCTTTTTGAAAAATAATAATATAAAATAAACAAGTAGAAAATACTGCAGTATTTACAAAATACAAAGAACAGGAGGAAGGACCATGCCAGAAGTAAAAGACAATAGACTGGATGTCGAAGTAATAAAAAACATCCAGGACTACATCGACAAAAATCGCCTATCACTGAAGAGAATCGCCAGAGCGTCAGGAATAACATATATAAGCCTGTGGCAGATGTTGAATCGCAATAAAAGGATCAGCCTGGCGCAATACGTCGCACTGTGCGGAGCATTTGACGAACCTATCGGGACATTTATCCCGGATCATCCGGAGCGCTTGCTTTTATAAAAGCGGCTATATATAATCGAAACACGCCCTGACGCATCAGGGCGATTTTTTACCAATACAGGAGGAATACACATGAGCATACTGCAATCATTATCAGCGGACAACTTTATCACAGTCAACAGGACGGCGGCATCAATCGTCGGACTCGATGCGGCAGTAATACTCGGAGAACTAGCATCCGAGGCGCTATACTGGCAACAGCACAAGGAAGGATTCGACGGCTGGTTTTTTTCTACTGTTGAAAATCTCGAAGCAAGGACCTTTTTGTCTGGTCATAGTCAGCGACAGGCAATCCAGCGCCTGCAGGATCAGGGATGGATTCGAGTCGAGAAAAAAGGCATGCCGGCGAAGAGATACATCAGCATCAACGAAGAGGAAATCGAAAAGAGCCTGCACGACAAGTCGTTAAATTTTTTAACAACAAGACGTCAAAAAAATGAACGACAAGACGTTCAAAATTTTAACGATAATAAGAATATATATAATGAGAATATAAAAGAAGAAAAAAGGGAAGATATACAGACGCCCTCCGACTCAGACATTCGATTTTTAGATCAGCCTGCATCACAAGAAGACATAAAAAAGATCATCGATGTACTTCTCGAAGCATATCCAAATATGAAAAATAAGATAGATAAAAAAGGATTAACAAATCTTTGGTATGCGCATCTAGGAGACAACAACGCCGACAGAATATATCAGGCTGTCATGAATCATATTGCATCAAACAAATTCTTCCCGAGTATAAAAGAAATACAAGAAGAGCTTCGTCGTATAAACTATATAGCAAGCATCCCGGCGCCTAGTCAGTCATCAGCGCCGCAAGATCAGGAGCGATCCGACGACTGCGTCGACGATATTCTCGATCAGTTCAACGATTAATATCAAATATCTATTTACAAACGAAAATAAAACGATATAATGGAGTTATAGGGAATCACCCTACAATAACCCTTTACCATAGGAGGAAAACAGCATGGCAACAAAGACAACGACGGCGGAAGTATATCCGCTCAACATCAAAGAAAAGCTGACCTGCATCCAGTCAGAGCTGAAGGCGCCAAAAGATCAGTATAATTCCTTCGGGAAATATAGCTATCGAAACGCCGAAGACATCCAGAAGGCACTGAAGCCGCTCGAAAAAAAGTACAACGTCGCAACAATAATCTTCGATACAGTCGAAGCAATAGGCGGCAGAATCTACGTCAAAGCGACAGCAAGACTCATCGACTGCGAGTCCGACGAATTCATCGAGACGACAGCATACGCCAGGGAAGCGGAGACAAAGAAGGGCATGGACGACGCACAAGTCACCGGAGCGACGTCCAGTTATGCGAGAAAATACGCCCTGAACGGACTCTTCATGCTCGACGACACGAAGGATGTCGACTCCGAGGAATATCAGAAGCAGAAGCAGGAAGCGGCAAAACAGCAGGCGGCATCAGCAAAACCAGTCCAGGAAAAAGCACCGGCACCTGCAGAAGTAAAGAAGGCGGAGACGCCTGTCGATCCTGAGAGGAAGAAAAGAAAAGAAGCGGCAGACAAGCTCGTCGAATACTGCAAGGCTAACGACCTCAATATAAACGATATCTGCGCCGCTAATAATCTGAATCAGAAAAGCACAGCACAGGACTTCGAGATGGCGCTTGTATACGCCAGGACGATCATTCTCACAGGAGGAAACGTATAATGTCAAATATAGTATATGTCAACGGAGCGGAGACACGTCGCAGGATATCAGATATCACAGGAAAAAAGAACGGCATCCGGAAGATTTGCGACGAAAAGGGAATCACAGCATGGAGCCTGAACGCAATCTGCAGAAAAGGATTCGGAACACTCCCGACAATACAGAGATACATTGACGCCGGGATTCCTGTTGTAATCAGCACCGATCCGAAGCCGAACAGGGTCCGAAGGGAACACACCAGAGCAAGGCGGGCAACAAAGCTGGAGCCGGTCATCCTGTCAGAGACACACGACAGGGAACTCAAATCGTACATTCATCCGGAACCGAGGCGCCCGAAACAGCTCAACTTCGAAGACATCGAAGAGATGGCAAGATCAGAGAAAATCAGGGACATTTTAATCGACGGATTGACGACAATCGTCGAAGAGTTGAAAAAAATCTAATCATCAGGAGGAAAACACAATGGCTTCATTATACGAAATCGACTATCAGATCAGATCATTACTCGACAGCATCATCGACACGGCGGACGAAAATGGCGAAGTCGGAGAGATAGACTTCTCACAGCTCGAACAGCTCAACCAGGAGCGCCAGAAGAAGATGGAGAACATCGCCTTATACATCAAGAATCTCGAATCAGACGCCGAAGCAATCAAGGCAGAAGAGGCAAACCTGAAGGCGAGAAGAACATCACTCGAGAACAAAGCAAACAGACTCAGGGAGCTGATGATTAAGTCCATGACAGAACACAACGAACAGGAGCTGTCTTCCGCCAGATATCAGGCGAAAATCAAGACATCAGAAGCGACAGACATCATCGACCTGAACCGCATCCCGAAGAAATACATCATCGTTAAGAAGGAATTCCAGCCGGACAAGAAGGCAATCAAGGCGGCAATCAAGGAAGGAAAGAAAGTCGCCGGCGCCGTAATAAAGACTAACATATCAGTAAACATCAAATGACGGAGGATCAGAAGATGTCAAACTTCGACATATTTTTTACCGATCAGGAGCGGGAAGCAGGCGAAGAGATAGAAAGACAGCAGGCAAGGGCTAAGATTTCGCCCATTCCCAAAGCTCAGAGAACAACACCAGAAGAAGAAGCAGAGGCATTCGAAGACCTCATATCAGGCGAGATCTTCGAGGCATTAAACAACCCGGAGGAATAATCATGAATACAGTAAACATCATCGGAAGACTCACAAAGGATGCGGAGATCAGGACCACATCAAGCGGAAAACCAGTCTGCAATTTTTGTCTAGCAGTAGACGGCGGCAAGGACACGACATACTTCATCGACTGCACAGCATGGAACGCAACAGCGGAGCGAATATCGTCAACAGTCCACAAGGGCGACAAAATCGCAATAACAGGAATGCTGACCACCAGGAGCTGGCAGACATCCGACGGACAGAATCGAAAAGCAACAGAAGTCCTGGCATTAGCATTCGACTACTGTCAGAGCAAGAAGCAGGAAGAGGCGACAGCACCTGCAGAACCGGAAGACGATCCGACATCAGCACCGGACCCGGCACCTGCAGAACAGCCGGCAGGCGAACTGCCCTTCGAAATCTAATAAGGAGGGCAGGACAATGGACCTCAAAGAAGCAATCAAAAAGAGCGAATGCGTCGACGTTGATTACGGCGACAGAACTCCGGAAGAGATAAAGGAACTCGACGAAGCGCTTGATGTAGTTTTTTCAGTTGCTCGAAGAGTTGCAAGAGCTAATCAGACAATATGCGACTATTGCGGGCAGTCAATAGAACTCCGAAAGACAGTAACAATAAAC
>Ga0310694_10000981_pt1 | contig 34344 bp, 34 predicted proteins | sample 174DNAGHGhighgp2_FD_203884 | JGI IMG/M metagenome (GOLD analysis project Ga0310694, IMG submission 203884) | Sheep rumen microbial communities from Palmerston North, Manawatu-Wanganui, New Zealand - 1742 DNA GHGhigh gp2 (v2) (version 2) | ecosystem: Host-associated > Mammals > Digestive system... | reverse complement strand
GAGGGTGAAGAGTTCATCTACGTGATGCAGGGCGAGATAGAGATTGTGTATGGCAAGGAGACCTACAACCTGAAAGAGGGCGATAGCATCTTCTACGACTCTATCGTAAAGCACCACGTGCATGGTGTCCCAGGCAAGAGTGCAAAAATCTTAGCAGTAGTTTATATTCCTTTCTAAAAGATGAGTAACGTAAGATTAGATATGGCAGGCAGACCATTGCCTGATAGAACATACCCTGCCGAGAGGGGAAGCACTGGCTATAAGCTCCATGAACGAACATTGGGCCAGTGGCTGGAATACTGGGCTGAGACGACACCTGATAAGGAATATATCGTTTATTCAGACCGCGACCTGCGCTTTACATGGAGCCAGTTTAACGAGCGTGTGGACAATCTGGCCAAAGGTTTAATTTCCATCGGCGTAAAAAAAGGTTCAAACGTAGGTATTTGGGCAACCAACGTGCCCGACTGGTTGACCTTCCTCTACGCTACAGCTAAGATAGGTGCGGTGCTAGTGACAGTGAACACCAACTACAAGCAGAACGAGCTGGAGTATCTATGTAAGGACTCTGACATGGAGGTGCTGTGTATCACCGACGGTACATGGGACTGTAACTATGTAGATATGACCTACACCATGCTACCTGAGCTGAAAACCTGTGAGCGCGGACATCTGAACAGCGAGCGTTTCCCATACCTGAAAAACGTAGTATATATAGGTATGGAGAAATATCGTGGTATGTACAACACTGCAGAATTGCTCCTATTAGGTCAGAACATCGAAGACGAAACACTCAATGAGATGAAGAAGAACGTGAGTTGCTACGATGTATGCAACATGCAGTACACCAGTGGCACTACGGGATTCCCCAAGGGTGTGATGTTGACTCACTATGGAATCTCCAACGATGGTTATTTTACTGGCGAAAACATGGGATTCACTCAGGATGATAAACTCTGCGTGTGCGTGCCCTTGTTTCACTGCTTCGGCGTCGTGCTGGCCACCATGAACTGTTTGACACACGGTTGTACTGAGGTGATGGTTGAGAAATTCGACCCACTGGTAGTGCTGGCATCTATCCATAAGGAGCGCTGTACTGCAGTATATGGCGTGCCCACGATGTTCATTGCCGAGCTGAACCACCCGATGTTCGACATGTTCGACCTGAGTTGTCTGCGCACAGGTATCATGGCCGGATCGCTCTGTCCTATCGAACTGATGAAGCAGGTGAGCGAGAAGATGTATATGACCATAACCAGTGTGTATGGACTCACAGAGTCGTCGCCTGGTATGACTCAGACCTGTCTGAACGATACATTCGAGCAGCGTTGTACTACCGTGGGACGCGACTTCCCGTTTGTCGACGTGAAAGTGCTTGACCCTGAGACCGGCGAGGAATGCCCAGTAGGTGTGCAGGGCGAGATGTGCTGCAAGGGATTCAACGTGATGAAAGGATACTATAAGAACCCCGAAGCTACGGCCGAGGTTATCGATAAGAACGGATATCTGCACTCGGGCGACCTGGGTGTGAAGGACGAGCAGGGATTCTACAAGATTACAGGACGTATCAAGGACATGATTATCCGCGGTGGTGAGAACATCTACCCACGCGAGATTGAGGAGTTCCTCTATCACATGCCTGGAATACGCGACGTGCAGGTAGCTGCCGTGCCTTCAAAGAAATATGGCGAGGCTGTTGGTGCCTTCATTATTTTGGAAGAGGGCGTAAAGATGACTGCCGAGGACGTGCAACTGTTCTGTCGCGGCAAGATTGCCCGTTACAAGATTCCTAAGTACGTCTTCTTCATTGACCAGTTCCCCCTCACCGGCTCTGGCAAGATTCAAAAGTTCAAGTTGAAGGAGATGAGTCTGAAGCTTTGTGAGGAGCAAGGTATTGTTGTAGAATAAATCAAGGAATATTAAAAAACGAGGCTTTATTTGCGAGTCTCGTTTTTTTGTTGTACCTTTGCGCCCATTCTAATAAATCGTAAATTAAAAAGATGTTTGAGAATTTATCAGAGAGACTTGAACGCTCGTTCAAGATACTGAAAGGTGAAGGCAAGATTACCGAGATTAACGTCGCAGAGACCCTGAAGGATGTGCGCCGTGCGTTGCTTGATGCCGACGTTAACTATAAGGTTGCTAAGAACTTCACAGATACCGTGAAGCAGAAGGCACTTGGTATGAATGTGCTGACAGCCATTAAGCCCAGTCAGCTGATGGTGAAGATTGTGCATGACGAACTGACCGAGTTGATGGGTGGAAAGGCTGTTGAACTGAAGCTTGAGTCTCGTCCAGCTATTATCCTGATGTCTGGTCTGCAGGGTTCTGGTAAGACCACCTTCACGGGTAAACTTGCCAACCTCTTGAAAACGCGCCAGCATAAGAAGCCGTTGCTGGTGGCATGCGACGTCTATCGTCCTGCTGCTATCGAACAGCTGAAGGTGGTGGCTCAGACCGTTGGGGTAGATGTCTATACCGAGGATGGCAACAAGAATGTTGTAGAGATTGCCCAGCATGCTATCCGTAAGGCCAAGCAGGAAGACTACAATGTGGTTATCATCGATACTGCCGGTCGTCTGGCTATCGATGAGGAGATGATGAATGAGATTGCCAACCTGAAGCAGGCTGTCAACCCCGACGAGACCTTGTTTGTGGTCGATTCGATGACGGGTCAGGATGCAGTGAATACGGCTAAGGAGTTCAACGACCGTCTCGATTTCGATGGTGTCGTCTTGACTAAACTCGATGGTGATACCCGTGGTGGTGCTGCCCTCTCTATCCGTACTGTTGTCACCAAACCGATTAAGTTTGTGGGTACTGGTGAGAAGATGGATGCCATTGATGTGTTCCATCCCGAACGTATGGCCGACCGTATTCTCGGTATGGGTGACGTCGTCTCGCTTGTGGAGCGTGCCCAGATGCAGTTTGATGAGGAAGAGGCAAAGAAGTTAGAGAAGAAGATTCGTAAGAATAAGTTCGACTTCGACGACTTCATGGGTCAGATACAACAGATTAAGAAGATGGGTAGTATCAAGGATCTGGCTTCCATGATTCCTGGCGTGGGCAAACAAATCAAGGATCTTGATATTGATGACAATGCCTTCAAGAGTATTGAGGCTATCATCAACTCGATGACACCCAAGGAGCGTGCTAATCCTGATATCATCAACCAGAGTCGTCGCCTGCGCATTGCCAAGGGCTCGGGCACTAAGATTGACGAGGTGAACCGTCTGATGAAACAGTTCGACCAGACGAAGAAGATGATGAAGATGGTTAGTGGCATGGGCTCGTCAAAGATGGCTCAGATGGCCGCAGCCATGAAAATGAAGGGCGGAATGCCGAAGATTTAATGGTATTATTATATGCAATTGATTGACGGAAAAGCAACGGCAACGGCTATCAAGGCTGAGATTGCCGAGAAAGTAAAAGACATTATGGCAGCAGGTGGCAAACAGCCCCATCTGGCTGCTGTGCTTGTTGGACACGATGGGGGTTCAGAGACTTACGTAAAGAATAAGGTACTCGCGTGCGAGGCTTGCGGTTTCAAATCGACACTTATCCGCTACGAGGCCGATGTTACCGAAGAGGAACTTCTCCAGTGTGTGTCGAGATTGAATCTTGACGACGACATCGACGGCTTTATTGTGCAGTTGCCTTTGCCTAAGCATATTGATGAACAAAAGATTATCGAAGCTATTGACTACCGTAAGGATGTGGATGGTTTCCATCCTATCAATGTGGGTCGTATGGCTATAGGTCTGCCTTGTTTCATCTCAGCCACACCGCTAGGAATCATAACCCTGCTTAAGCGCTATGGTATCGAAACCAGCGGTAAGAAGTGTGTCATACTTGGTCGTTCGAATATTGTTGGCAAGCCCATGGCCCAACTGATGATGCAGAAGCAATATGGCGATGCCACCGTTACTGTGTGCCATTCGCGTTCAAAGACACTCAAGGAGGAGTGTCGTCTGGCCGACATCATTATAGCCGCTATTGGACAGCCCGACTTCGTGACAGCCGATATGGTGAAGGAAGGTGCCGTTATTGTTGATGTTGGTACTACTCGTGTGCCAGATGCTACTCGCAAAAGCGGTTTCCGTCTGAATGGAGACGTGAAGTTTGATGAGGTGGCTCCCAAATGTTCTTTTATCACCCCTGTTCCTGGTGGCGTTGGTCCTATGACCATCTGTTCGTTGATGATGAACACCTTGAAAGCAGGTAGTAAAGCATATTACAAATGAGTGCTGAAGAGTGGTATCAGAAAGGTAACGACTATCGCAAGCAAAGCTTGTGGCATGAGGCTATCAACTGTTACATCGAGGCTATAGCGCTTGATCCTAATAGTCCCGCTGTTGAGGCTAAGCGGATGCTTGACGATATCATGGCTTTCTACTGCAAGGACATGTATAATCCATAAATAAAAAGAGGTTGCAATCGCAACCTCTTTCCTTTATGCCTTTTCAGAGAGTCTTTCCATGATAGCAGCCTCCAACTCTTCGCAGAGTTCGGGATTGTCTTTCAGTAGTGCTTTTACAGCATCGCGTCCCTGGCCCAGTTTCGTGTCACCGTAGCTGAACCATGAGCCGCTCTTCTTGATGATTTCGAACTCTGTTCCAAGATCCACAATCTCACCAATCTTCGAGATGCCTTCGCCAAAGGTAATCTCAAATTCTGCTTTACGGAAGGGAGGAGCTACCTTGTTCTTCACCACCTTCACGCGTACCTGATTGCCTATGGGTTGGTCACCATCCTTCAGTGTACTAATCTTACGGATATCCAGACGTACTGAGGCGTAGAACTTCAGGGCATTACCACCAGTGGTGGTCTCAGGGTTACCGAACATCACGCCAATCTTCTCACGCAGCTGGTTGATGAAGATACAGGTGGTGTTGGTCTTGGCGATGGTAGAGGTCACCTTGCGCAGGGCCTGACTCATCAGTCGGGCATGCAGACCTACTGCCGAGTCACCCATATCGCCTTCTATCTCCTTCTTCGGAGTTAGTGCTGCTACGGAGTCAATGATGATGATGTCGATTGCAGCTGAACGAATCAGCTGGTCTGCAATTTCAAGTGCTTGTTCACCGTTGTCGGGCTGTGATATGTAGAGGTTGTCGATGTCAACACCCAACTTCTGGGCATAGAAGCGGTCGAAAGCGTGTTCGGCATCAATAAAGGCAGCAATACCGCCAGCTTTCTGACATTCGGCAATCGCGTGGATGGCCAGGGTCGTCTTACCTGATGATTCCGGACCATAGATCTCGATGATACGTCCCTTGGGATAACCACCAACGCCAAGTGCGGCATTCAGTCCGATTGAACCTGTAGGGATTACTTCAACGTTATCAATCTTTTCTTCACCCATGCGCATGATGCTACCTTTGCCGAAATCTTTTTCAATCTTCGACATGGCGGCCTGTAGCGCTTTTAGTTTCTCCTGTTGAGGAGTCAGTTGCTCAGTTACTTCTTTCTTTGCCATATTGTTTTTTGTTTTCTAATTGTTCCAATTATTCAGATTATTCGGATTGTTATAATTCTAAGTCCCCATCATGAATTTCATGCCAAGGAAGGCCTTGCTTATTCAGCTGTTCCAGGAATGGATCGGGATCAAACTCTTCGACGTTGTGAACACCCGGTTTTTTCCATAGACCCTTGCAGAACATCATAGCACCAATCATAGCGGGCACACCTGTGGTATAGCTGACACCCTGCATGCCTGTCTCCTCATAGGCTGCACGGTGCGAGCAGTTATTATATATATAATAGGTGTGCTCCTTGCCATCGTTGCCAATACCGCGGATGCGACAGCCGATAGAGGTCTGCCCCTCGTAGTTCTCGCCGAGGTCTTGGGGGTTGGGCAGTACGGCCTTCAGGAACTGCAGAGGAACAATCTTAACTTTGGCAGTACCAGTGCCATTGGCCAACGGAGCTTCATATTCCACCTCGTCAATGCGGCTCATGCCGATATTCTGTATCACTTCGAGGTGTTTCAGATACTGCTGACCAAAGGTCATCCAGAAACGGGCACGCTTGATGGTGGGGTAGTTGATGACTAGCGACTCAATCTCTTCGTGGTGCAACAGGTAGCTGTCACGAGGGCCAATCTCGGGGTAGGTGAGGTCCTTGTGTATCTCCAGTGGCTCAGTCTCTACCCACTGGCCGTTCTCCCAATAGAGTCCCTTCTGGGTAATCTCACGGATATTGATCTCTGGGTTGAAGTTTGTGGCGAAGGCCTTGTGGTGATCGCCTGCGTTACAGTCAACGATATCGAGATACTGTATCTCCTTGAAATGATGCTTGGCAGCATAGGCGGTGAAGATGCTGGTCACACCTGGGTCAAAACCACAACCGAGGATAGCTGTCAAACCCGCCTTCTCAAATCGCTCACGGTAAGCCCACTGCCATGAGTACTCAAAGTGGGCCTCGTCCTTTGGTTCATAGTTGGCGGTGTCCAGATAGTTGCAACCACAAGCCAGACATGCATCCATAATCGTGAGGTCCTGATAGGGTAGGGCCAGGTTGATGACCAACTCGGGTTTGAAATCATTAAACAGAGCCTTCAACTGCTCTACGTCGTCCGCATCGACCTGTGCCGTCTTGATAGGCATCGTATAGCCTTTTGCATGAATAGCTGCCACCAAATCGTCGCATTTCTGCTTACGACGGCTGGCAATCATGAACTCAGTAAAAACATCAGCGTTCTGCACAATTTTGAATGCTGCAACTGTTGCGACGCCACCAGCGCCAATCATTAGAACTTTTGCCATATCTTAATATCAGTTTTTAGTCTGTAGGATGCAAAGGTACAAAAATGTTTTGGATTAAGAATATAAAATTGCTTTTTTTCTTTGTTAATTACAAAAAATAACTTACCTTTGCATCAACGATAAAACAACTTTAATTCCAAATCAAATGAAATCAGTATTAGAAGGCCGCCCCGCACTGAAAGCTGAGGTGGAGAAAATTGCCGAGGTAGCAGGCTATCTTTGGCAGAATGGTTGGGCCGAGCGTAACGGTGGTAATATCACGGTGAACGTGACAGAGTTGGTTGACGATGCTATTCGTCAGTTACCTGCCATTAGCGATGTCAAGCAGATTGGCGTGACGTTACCTGCCCTGAAAGGCTGTTATTTCTATTGCAAGGGTACGGGCAAGCGTATGCGTGACTTGGCTCGTTGGCCTATGGACAACGGTAGCATTATCCGCATCCTTGATGACTGTGCATCTTATGTCATCATTGCCGATAACGCTGTGATGCCTACGAGTGAGCTGCCCAGTCACCTGACTGTACACGCTCATCTGATTGAGACTGGTTCACCTTATAAGGCAACCGTTCACACTCATCCTATTGAGTTAGTAGCGATGAGTCACAATCGTGCTTTCCTGGGTAAGGATGTGCTGACAAAGATTCTTTGGTCGATGATTCCTGAGACGAAGGCCTTCTGTCCGTTAGGTCTCGGCATCGTGCCTTATACTCTTCCTGGCAGCAACGAATTGGCTGATGCCACATTGAAGGAGTTGGAAGACTATGATGTGGTGATGTGGGAGAAACATGGTGTGTTTGCCAAAGGTCTTGATGTGATGGATGCTTTCGATCAAATCGACGTGCTTTCAAAGAGTGCCAAGATCTATATCAATGCTAAGTCGATGGGCTTTGAGCCCGAAGGTATGAGTGACGAACAGATGAAAGAGATGACTCGTGCCTTCAACCTTCCGCGTTAATTAGTTATTTTAGATAGAAAATCCCCGATGCTCGTAAGGAACATCGGGGATTTCTTGTTTGATAGACGTTATTTAGCGCTTCTCGCCTACTACAATAACTACTCGGTTGTCGTCATTGTTGGCAAAAGGCTGGATGGTATCACCCTTCCACTCTGTACTGATGCGGCTCTCGTTGACGCCACGCTTTACGAGGGCAGCCTTCACAGACTCAGCGCGCTCCTTCGACAGCTTGTCGTTGACAGCAGCGGTACCAGTCTCTTTGTCAGCATAGCCAACGAGGTAGAGCTTGGTCTCGGGATTCTGCTTGGCAAACTCGGCAATCTTGTCGATGTTGGCCTCCTGCTCAGGACGAATGTTGCTCTTACCAAGGTCGAAGAAGATGTTCTGACCAATCTTGGCAGGCTCCTTTACAACGGGCTTGGGCTCGGGTTTAGGTTCTGGCTTGGGCTCTGGTTTGGGTTCTGGTTTGGGCTCAGGCTTCACAACGGGAGCGGGTTCCTCAACAACCTCTACGACGGGTTCAACCTTCTTGGCTTTCTTGTAGCCGAACTTATAGGTGATACCTGCCATAGCATAGGGCCACCACTTGTTGTGATCATCCAGATCGTCGTTCTTCTGACGAATGTAGTTGGTACCGCCTTCCACGTTGAAGCTCCAGTGACGGGCAATGTTGAAGTCAAGCTGTGCACCAACCTTCCAAGCGGTATTCCATCGGTCGGTACCCTTAGAGGTCTTGTAAGCATAGTTGTCAACCCATGCATGAGGAACGACAATGTTAAATGGTGCTCCGGCCACAGCAATTACGTTGACGAAATTGTTGCGGTTGGGGAAGAATACGTTTGACAGGTTGAACAACATGTCAAGATCGATGTTGCCAGCTTTACTCTTGTACTCACCACCATTAGGCAGATCGGCAGTCCACTTGCTACCGTTGGCCTGCAAACGAAGACCGAACACAGGAGTGAAATTGTAACCGATATTAAATGCAGCCATAGGACCCCATTTACGGTCAATGTCAACACCATTGTAAGCGCGCATTACACCGCCCTGAACGCCAACGAATGCACGGTTGAAGTCTTTCTGCTCTTGTGCAGAGACATTGATGGCAAAACACATAGCCACCAGCGAAATAAACAACTTACACTTCATAAGAATTATTTGTTTGTTAATAATAGGTTATCCAATAATATTCGGCAGGAACGTAGAGAATACCAATACGATGATACCTGCGATGAGCACCATGATGGTCTTTTGCGAACAGCCCTTCCATTCCTTGAGGATGATACCCCACACATTAGAGAACACCACGTTGAGTGCCATCAGGATGCAGAACGACAGAGTGTCCATCGTGCCGCCGGCCTCGAAGAACGAGCGTCCCAGTGACAGTCCGAAGAACTGGGAGTACCACAGCGCACCAGCCAATAGACAGAACAACAGGTTGTTGCCCCAGACAGCTTTCTTCTTATAGTCGCCCCACGTCTTGTTCTTCTGGTTCTGGTAGAAGCAGTAGATGGCGTTGGTGACAAAGCCACCCAGCGTCACGAGGAACGTGGCAGGTAGCGTGCGGAACATCGGGTCGGTCAGCTCACCAAAGTTAATGTCCTTGCCGAACTCCAGACCCACATTGAAGCAGCCACTCATGAAACCTGCCAACAATGCGATGGCTAGACCCTTTGGGAAGTTGAAGTCCTTGACGGCTTCCTTCTTTTCTTCCTCTGACAAAGATGCCGACTTCATGCCGCCAGCAACGCCGATGATGGCAATACCAACGAGGGTGACCACCACGCCGATGATAACAGCAGCTGTCAGTTTGGAGAGCGCATCTATCTCTGGGAAGAAGATGTTAAGTAGCACGGGTCCCATGATGGTGCCAAGACCAGCACAGGTGCCAAGGGCTATCGACTGTCCGAGGGCTACGCCGAGATAGCGCATGGAAAGGCCGAATGTCAGGCCACCCACACCCCACAGCACGCCGAAAAGCACGGTCATCCACAGGTTGAACGACGATGTCTCTGCGAAGAGCCCAAAAAGGGATTGCCCTGCCGGCACTGCCAGCAGAGCACCCAGGAAGGGTAGGACGAGCCATGCAAACACACCCTGCACTATCCAGTACGACTCCCACGACCAATCCTTGATCTTGTTAATAGGAACGTAACAGGACGACTGGCAGAATGCGCCAACGGCTATAATGAGTAATCCGAGAACGATTTCCATTAGAAGTTCACACCGAAGTTAACGTAGAACGAACTGTTGTGAGCGCTGAGGTCAGCAGGATTCTCTTTAGCGAGATTGGTTACGCCAAACTGATAGCCCAGTTCCATGTACAGTTTGTTGTACTCTGCGCCGCAACCCACTTTGAAGCCCATGTCAAAGTGATTGTAGTAGTCGTAAGTGCTCTTCTTAGCAATTACCGTGACATCGTTTACTTCATCTTCATACTTTACGTTTCCACCTACTCCTAAGGCAAAATAGGGACCAATGTAGGGCAAAACAGCGATGTCGTCGGTAGCCTGGATACCGTATTTAATCAGGATGGGTACCTCAAGGTTGTGGGTTGTAACGCTCTCCTTGTCTTTCTTGGCACCACGGCTGGCATAGTAGAGACCACTTTCAAGGAAGACAGGGGTGGTGTCGCTAACGCGCAGACCTACAACGCCACCAAGATTCATTCCTACGCGTGTTCCGAGATCCTGATAGTCGCCAGTGAGTGTGCTGAAGTTTGCTCCGAGACGGAGACCATAATATACACTACTTTCACTAAGTGAGAAACCGCCGCTGCTATACTGAGCGAACGAAGGTGCTGAGAACAGCACTGCCATAATGGCTACAAAAAATTTCTTCATAATACTTTTTTATTTGGGTTAATGTTGAAAATTTCTGCAAAATAACACATTTTTTATGAAATACACAAGTTTTTCAATAGAAAAAACTACTGATGCTGCTCACGAAGCAGGTCGTTGACGGTCTTCACAGGGTTGAACGTACCCAGAGGAACCTCAACAAAGACTGTTGACCAGTTGCTCATGGCACCATTCCACAAGCCTGGCAACTCGAGTGCCTTCAGCTCCTTGCCGCCCTTTGACTTAGAGGAGATGAAGCCCGTAGTCTTGTCAACGAAGTCGGGTAGGTTGAAGGGCTGTCCCTTGTAGTCCTTGACGGCGCACACCAAATCAACGGGGTTGAAGTGGGTACCCTGCGTGAACATCTTCATATAGTCGGCATTGTTGGTGTCAATCTGCGAACTCTCCAGAATCTGCAGACTCACGGTGCCGTCCTGATTATAGGTGAGGAACGGACCTCCGCCAGGCTCACCCACATTCTTCACCACACCGCAAACGCGCATGGGGCGGTTCAGCTTGCGGCGCAGGTAGTCGGCATCGACCTTTGCTCCCTTCGGATTGGTGCAGAGGCACTTCTCGACAAACTGGGCAATCTGGGCGATTTGGGCGTCTGATGGATTACCGTCGAGGATACGCAGATACTCGAAGGCCTGCTTCTGTAATGTAACCAGCACGCCAGCAATCACCTGCTTCCACTCTGTGGTCTCGGGCTTCAGACGGTCGGGCACCACGTTGTCAATATTCTTGATGAAGATGACGTCGGCCTCGATGTCGTTGAGGTTCTCTATCAGCGCACCGTGACCGCCTGGACGGAACAGCAGCGAGCCGTCGCTGTCGCGGAACGGCGTGTTGTCGGGATTAGCGGCAATGGTGTCGGTAGAGGGCTTTTGCTCAGAGAACGAGATGTCGTACTTGATACCGTATTTCTTGGCAAAACCATCAGCCTTCTCTGCCACCTTCTGCTTGAAGAATCCCATGTGCTCATGAGAGACGGTGAAGTGGACATGAGCCTCGCCGTTAGAAGCGGCATAGAGGGCACCTTCCACCAGGTGCTCTTCCATCGGGGTACGAGCCCCTTCATCGTATTTATGGAACAACAGCATACCCTTCGGCAGTTGTCCGTAGTTCAGTCCTTCTTTCTTTAACATATTGGAAACCACTGCTTTGTAGTTTCCTTCTGCAATCAATGCTTCAATGCCTTTGCCTTCGTTCTTGCGGCACGCGGCATCGAGAGCATCATAGAAAGCGAACTTCTTGATGTCGGCAAAATACTTCTTCTCGAAGTCGGTTGTGGGCACGTCGTAGTCGGCATCGACAAAGGCAAACATGTTCTTGAACATGCGGCTGGCAGCTCCCGATGCAGGCACGAACTTCACCACGCGGTGTCCCTCTTTCTTGTACTCCTCCCACAGGCGTTCATAGTTTTCGCGTTCTTGCTGCGAGGGAGCGATGATGCCGTTGCCGACAGCAGCAGCTGCTTCGAGTTTCAGAAACGGGAATCCCGTCTCAAACTGTTTCAATTGAGTCTTGATTTGCTCTTCGCTGATACCACGAAGAGCAATCTGTTTCAGGTCCTTTTCGTTTAACATAGTAGGTAAAAATTTATCGTTAATGTTTTTATGCGGCAAAGATACAAAATATTTCTTAATTCATTGTGTGTTATTCCATTTTTTTTGTTCATGAAATGAAAAAGCATTCTTTTTTCTTTGACAATTCACAAATAATTGCTACCTTTGCCGCACTTTTTAAAAAGGATAATCAATATTGAGGATAATATACTATGGCAAAATTAAAAGGTGCTATTGTGATTGACACTGCCCGTTGCAAGGGATGCGTGCTCTGCGTGACAGCCTGTCCGCAGAATGTCATCGCTTTGAGTGGCAAGGTCAACGTGCACGGCTATCCCTATGTGGAGGCTGTCAAGCAGGAGGCATGTGTGGGCTGCGCTTCGTGCGGCATCGTGTGCCCCGATGGTTGTATTACTGTCTATCGTAAACGAATGGAGGACTAACTATGGCAGAAGAAAGAGAAGTCGTGTTGATGAAAGGCAACGAGGCGATAGCCCGTGCTGCCATTCGTTGTGGTGTTGACGGATACTTCGGTTATCCCATCACCCCGCAGAGTGAAGTGATTGAGACGCTGGCCGAGCTGAAGCCTTGGGAGACTACCGGTATGCAGGTGGTTCAGGCTGAGAGCGAGCTGGCTTCAATTTATATGGTCTATGGCGCTGCCGGCTGTGGCAAGCGCGCTATGACCTCGTCATCATCGCCTGGTGTGGCCCTGATGCAGGAGGGTATCACCTATCTGGCTGGTGCCGAGCTGCCTGCCCTGATTGTCAACGTGCAGCGTGGCGGTCCTGGTCTGGGTACCATTCAGCCCTCTCAGGGTGACTATTTCCAGGCTACCCGTGGTGGTGGTAATGGCGACTACAACGTTATTGTGCTGGCTCCCGCCTCTGTGCAGGAGATGGCCGATTTCGTGGATCTCGCCTTCGAACTGGCTTTCAAGTACCGCAACCCCGCTATGATTCTCTCTGATGGTGTCATTGGTCAGATGATGGAGAAGGTGGTGCTGCCTCCTTTCAAACCTCGTAAGACTGACGAAGAGGTAATCCGTGAGTGCCCTTGGGCCTCTACTGGTAAGACCAAGGACCGTCAGCGTAATGTTATTACCTCGCTGGAGCTGAAGCCCGAGATTATGGAACAGCGCAATCTGCATCTTCAGGAGAAATATGCCAAGATTCGTGAGAACGAGGTGCGTTATGAGATGCAGCAATGTGATGATGCCGATTATGTGATCGTAGCCTTTGGTTCTGCTGCCCGTATCGCTGAGAAGTCGGTAGAGCTGGCTCGTCAGGAAGGCATCAAGGTGGGTCTGTTCCGTCCTATTACCCTGTGGCCGTTCCCCACGAAGGAGATTGCTGCTCTTGCCAAAGGCAAGAAGGGTGTGCTGGTTGCCGAGATCAATGCCGGTCAGATGGTGCAGGATGTACGTCTCGCCATCAACGGTGCTGTGCCTGTAGAGCAGTTCGGACGTCTGGGTGGTATCGTGCCCGATCCCGAAGAGATCGTCAGCGCCCTGAAAGAGAAGATCATGAAGTAGTTCTTGAATTCTTAAATTCTTAATAACAAAAAAGATAAGAATCATGGAAGAGAATAAAATCATAGCACCAGAGAATCTGGTATATAAGAAGCCGACACTCCTGAACGACAATAACATGCACTATTGCCCGGGCTGTTCGCACGGCGTGGTGCACAAGCTCATTGCCGAAGTCATTGAAGAGATGGGAATGGAGGAGAAGTCAGTAGGTGTAAGCCCTGTAGGTTGCGCCGTGTTTGCCTACAACTATATTGATATCGACTGGCAGGAGGCTGCCCACGGTCGTGCTCCCGCATTGGCTACTGGTATCAAGCGCATGTTCCCCGATCGTCTGGTGTTCACCTATCAGGGCGACGGCGACTTGGCCTGTATCGGCACCTGTGAGACTATCCACGCCCTGAACCGTGGTGAGAACATCGTCATCATCTTCGTCAACAACGCTATCTACGGTATGACGGGCGGACAGATGGCTCCTACTACGCTCATTGGTCAGAAGACGGCTACCTGTCCTTATGGTCGTGACCCCAAATTGCATGGTTATCCCCTGAAGATGGCTGATATCGCTGCCGGACTGGAGGGAACGTGCTATGTCACCCGCCAGTCGGTAGAGTCGGTTGCCTCTATCCTAAAGGCCAAGAAAGCGCTGAAGAAGGCGTTCCAGGCATCGATGGACGGCAAAGGCTCCAGTCTTGTGGAGTTTGTCTCTACCTGCAACAGTGGTTGGAAGCTGACACCCCAGAAGGCCAACGAATGGATGAAGGAGAACATGTTCCCCTTCTATCCCAAGGGAGACCTCAAAGACACGACCGGTCTTTAATGGATAATGGATAATTGATAATTGAGAATTATGAAAAAAGAGATAATTATTTCAGGTTTCGGAGGTCAGGGCGTGCTCTCGATGGGTAAGATTCTGGCCTATAGTGGACTGATGGAAGATAAAGAGGTGACTTGGATGCCGGCCTACGGTCCTGAGCAGCGTGGCGGTACGGCCAATGTGACTGTGATTGTCAGCGACGACCGCATCTCGTCGCCCATCCTCTCTAAGTACGATGTCGCCATCGTGCTCAACCAGCCCTCGCTGGAGAAGTTCGAACCGAAGGTGAAGGCCGGCGGCATTCTTATCTACGACAGCTATGGCATCATCAACCCGCCTACACGCAAGGATATCACCGTCTATAAGATTGATGCTATGGACAAGGCTGCCGAGATGAAGAACGGCAAGATCTTCAACATGATCGTGCTGGGTGGCATGCTCAAGGTGTGTCCCGTCGTAGGTCTTGGTGGCGTGGAGAAGGCCCTGAAGAAGACTCTGCCCGAGCGTCATCACTCGCTGATTCCCCTGAACATCGAAGCCCTTCAGGAGGGTGGTAAGATTATCGAGGAAGTGAAGTAAGAATATCAAGGAAGTGAAGTAAGAGCTATTGATATGGCAACAATCAAATTCAGCGTTCATCGCAATCCTAAAAAGGATGATCTGGGTCGCGACACCTATCAGGTGAGGCAGGACTGTTCTGACACAGTCGATACCAAAGAGATGGAGAACGGCCTGAAGACGAGGGGCTTGGTGCGCCGTGAGACGATGGAAACGGCCCTGACTGTTCTCAAAGATGAAATTATCGATACGTTGCTGGACAACAAGCGTTTGCACCTTGATGGCATAGGCACGTTCTCCCTGAAGATAGGCTTCCGCGAGCGTACTGACGAAGAAGGCAAACCAATGCCTGTCAGTTTCACAGATCCAAAGGATATCACAGGCAACGATCTGGCTGTTGAGGGCGTGATTTTCCAACCCGACAAAGCCTTTATGACCAGTCTGAAAGAAAAGGAGGCCCATTTCGAAAACGCCACAGGCCGAGGACGGGTGGGGCACTCGAAGGAGTACACCCGCGAGGCTTTGGAGGCTGACTTGAGCAAATACCTGACTGCTCATGGACGCATCACTTGTCGCGAAATGAAACGCGAATTCGGCCTGACTGATTATATGAGTCGCAAGTGGCTCGGCATCCTGATGTCAGAGCCAACGCCATTCCTGGTTGAAGACAAGGTTGGGAGTACCTCTTTCTATTCCCTTGCATAGCACTTTGCTACCTTTTGACTTAAGTCGAAAACCTTTTTGACTTAAGTCAGACGACCTTTTGACTTAAGTCACAAGACCTTTTGACTTAAGTCGAAGGGTTTGTTTTTGCGTCAGCTTGTGTTGCCAAGTGACGCACTTTCCGCTACCAAATGAGTCACTTCGTGTTGCTGAATGTCTCGCTTCGTGTTGCTGAATGTCTCGCTTCGTGTTACCAAATGAGTCACTTTGTGTCGCAACGAGACGCAAAGAGCGTTGTAAAAAAGTGACGATTGGTAAGCATTGGGCGCTTTTTCGCTGAATTTTTCAATTATTTATAGCGAAAAATTTGTGTAATTGAAAGAAAATGCCGACCTTTGCACTCTAATTTTTAATATATACTGTACAGTTATAAACTAAGGTAAAATGGATGCAAAGGATATCGTTATTCAAAAAGCAGACGAAACGCATGTAAAGTATGCAGAGCAGATTTGCCGACTGATCTTTGAATCGGCAAAACAGCGCAATACTGGTATTGCCAAGCGTGAACCTTCTTACATCGCATCGAAGATGACTGGCGGCAAGGCCGTCATTGCCCTCGATGGCGAGCGTTTGGTGGGATTCAGTTACATTGAGAGTTGGAGTCACGGCGACTTCGTGGCTACGAGTGGACTGATTGTTGACCCCGAATACCGACGATTGGGCGTGGCTGCACGTATCAAGGAGCAGACGTTCCAGCTGGCCCGCGAGCGTTTCCCCTTTGCAAAGATATTCAGTATCACCACCTCGCTGCCCGTGATGAAGCTGAACACTCGCATGGGCTACAAGCCCGTGACGCTGAACGAGTTGACTCAGGACGACGAGTTCTGGCAGGGCTGTCAGGGTTGTGTGAACTACGACGTGCTGCAGCGTAACAACCGCAGGGTGTGCCTGTGCTATGGTATGCTTTACGATCCCGCCGACGAGAATACGGAGAAGAAGCCGTCGCGCCTGGCTCCCTATGTGATGGCAGTCAAGAACTTTTTCAACAAAATATTCAGAATCAAGAAATAAAGTACACAAAAAGAACCGTCCCTTTTGTGTACTTAAACAAGGAAAAATATGAGCAAGAAGATAGTTGTGGCCTATTCTGGTGGCCTTGATACCAGTTATACCGTGATGCGTCTGGCCCAGGAGGGCAACGAAGTACATGCCGTCTGTGCCAATACGGGCGGTTTCAGCGCTGAGCAGCTGAAGAAGAACGAAGAGAACGCCTACAAGTTGGGTGCCGTGAAGTATGCCACGCTCGACGTGACGCAGGAGTACTACGAGAAGTCGCTGCGCTTCATGATCTTCGGCAACGTGCTGCGCAACAACTGCTATCCCATCTCGGTCAGTAGCGAGCGCATCTTCCAGGCCATCGCCATTGCCCGCTATGCCAACGAGGTGAAGGCCGATGCCATTGCCCACGGCTCTACGGGTGCCGGCAACGACCAGATACGTTTCGATATGACCTTCTTGGTAATGGCTCCTGGTGTGGAGATCATCACGCTGACCCGCGATGAGAAACTGACGCGTAAGGAGGAGGTTGACTATCTGAACGAGCACGGTTTCTTTGCTGATTTCACCAAGCTGAAATATTCTTACAACGTAGGCATCTGGGGCACCAGTATCTGTGGTGGCGAGTTGCTCGACCCCACACAGGGCCTGCCTGAGGAGGCCTATCTGAAGCACGCTACGCAGAAGGACGAGCAGCTGCTGAAGATACAGTTTGAGAAGGGTGAGATTGTGGCTGTCAACGGCGAGAAGTTCGACGACAAGGTGAAGGCCATCCAGAAGATCGAGGAGATTGGCGCTTCGTTTGCCATCGGTCGCGACTGCAACGTGGGCGACACCATCATCGGCATCAAGGGACGCGTAGGCTTCGAGGCTGCCGCTCCCAAGCTCATCATCGAGGCTCACCGTCTGCTGGAGAAGTCAACCCTCTCCAAGTGGCAGCAGTACTGGAAGGATCAGGTAGCCAACTGGTACGGCATGTTCCTGCACGAGAGTCAGTATCTTGAGCCCGTGATGCCCGATATCGAGGCTATGCTCCAGTCGTCACAGCGTAACGTTACAGGTACCGCTATCCTGAAGTTGCGTCCCTACGGTTTTGAGACTGTGGGTATCGACAGCGACAACGATCTCACGAAGTCGAAGCTTGGCGAATATGGCGAGACCCAGACGGGTTGGACCGCTGACGAGGCCAAGGGCTTCATCAAGGTGTCGAGTACGCCGCTGCGTGTCTATTACGGCATCCACAAAGACGAGAAAAGGTAAAAGTGAATAGTGAAAAGTGAAAAGTGAAAAGTGAAAAGTGAATAATTTGCTACCGCTATATGATTAAAGTTGGAATCCTTGGTGCTGCAGGCTATACGGGTGGTGAACTTCTCCGTTTACTGATCAACCACCCGCAGGCAGAGATTGTCTTTGCCAATAGCGAGAGCAATGCTGGCAATCTGGTTTCGGACGTCCACGAGGGTCTGCTCGGAGAGACCGAGCTGCGCTTTACCGATGAGATGCCCTTCGACCAGGTTGATGTGGTGTTCTTCTGCTTTGGTCACGGCAAGAGCGAGGCCTTCCTGAAGGAACACACCATTCCTGAGAACGTGAAGATCATCGACTTGGCGCAGGACTTCCGCATCAAGGGTGACCACGATTATATCTACGGTCTGCCCGAGACGCATAAGGACCTCATAGCCGACTGTCAGCATCTGGCAAATCCAGGCTGTTTTGCCACCTGCATCCAGTTGGCGATGCTGCCGGCTCTGAAGGCAGGCATCATCAGCGGCGATATCCACGTGAACGGCATCACGGGTAGCACGGGAGCTGGTCAGAAGCCTGGTGCCACCACCCATTTCTCGTGGCGCAACGACAACATTTCTGTCTATAAGACCTTCACCCATCAGCACCTGCTGGAGATCAACCAGACGGTGCAGGAGTTGTGCCCAGGCTATGACGGACGCGTACTGTTCATCCCTCAGCGAGGCTGTTTCGCAAGGGGCATCTTTGTGACCGCCTATGCCAAGTGCGACAAGTCCATCAAGGAGGTGCAGCAGATCTATGCTGACTACTACCGCGATGCGGCCTTTACACACTTCACGAACAAGAGTCCCGATATGAAGCAGGTGGTCAACACCAATAAGGCTGTGGTTTATGTAGAGAAGTACGAGGACCAGCTCCTCATGATTTCCTGCATCGACAATCTGTTGAAGGGCGCCGTAGGACAGGCTGTTCAGAATATGAATATCATGTTTGGACTCAACGAGACAACAGGTCTGTGCCTCAAGGCAAGCGCCTTCTGAGAATCGGACCCCTCAAGTCTATGAATGAACACTCAGAGATACTGACCGAGCGGGAATTAAAGAAAGAGCGAATGCTCAACAACCCGCGGACACGCCGCATTCTTTCAATAGCAATCGTGGTGGCGGTCTTGATGGTACCTCTGGTTACTGTGATCTTTGACAACGGCATTCATCAATGCTTCACACTCATTGAGGGCACATCGCGCCTGCTGTTTGCAGGGATAGGTGTGATTGTGGGCACCATCATCGGATGCGGAGCCTACCGTTTGTTCAACTTGCGTCCCACGCGTGCTGCAACACTCATCGTCGGCTTTGTCATCGGCCTTTTCCTGGGCATCCTCATGGGAGCCAGCGTGGAATACATGAACTTCCGTCTGGCCAATAAGGACAATACCTACCAGAGGCTTGTCACCATAGAAACCCATGAGATAAAAAAAGAGCAGAGTGATGACAGGAAAAAAGATGACGTCAGCTATAAGGTGGCGGTGAAGACGGTTGACGATGGGAGAGTATTCCTTCAGTCGGGCAGCCTCAAGCAGCCATATTTCGACAAGCTGCAGCTACACGGTACGTACAATGCCACGATGGTTGATGGCTTCTTTGGCTATCCAGTCATTATTGACTTCGGACCTCGTGTGAAATAAGATATAGTAAAAACTAATTAAGACATAACGATATGGAACTATTCGACGTTTACAGCCTTTTCAACGTTAATATCGTGAAAGGCAAAGGCTGTCAGGTATGGGACGACAAAGGCCAGGAGTACCTGGACCTTTATGGTGGACATGCTGTCATCAGTATAGGCCACTCACACCCCCATTATATTAATAAGGTGTCGGAACAACTTCAGAAGATTGGCTTCTATTCCAACTCTGTGAAGAACACTTTGCAGACGGAGCTGGCAGAGCGACTTGGACGTATCTCTGGCTATGAGGACTACCAGCTGTTCCTGGTGAACAGCGGTGCCGAGGCCAACGAGAATGCGTTGAAGTTGGCTTCGTTCCATAACGGCTACACCCGCGTGCTGACGGCCCATAAGGCTTTCCACGGACGCACATCGCTGGCTGTCGAGGTAACCAACAACCCCAAGATTATTGCTCCTATCAACGATAACCACCACGCCAAGTTCTTGCCCATCAACGATATAGAGGCATGGGTGAGAGAACTGGTGAAGGGAGGCATCACCGCTGTCATCCTGGAGTGCATTCAGGGAGTAGGTGGCGTGCAGTTGCTGACGCCTGAGTTTGCTCAGGCTGTGGCTTATGCCTGCAAACGCTATGGTGCCGTGCTGATCTGCGACGAGGTGCAATGTGGCTATGGACGTAGCGGTAAGTTCTTTGCCCACCAGCATCTGGGTATCAAACCCGACCTCATCACCGTTGCCAAAGGCATTGCCAACGGCTTCCCGATGGGTGCCGTGCTGATTTCGCCCGAGTTCAAACCCGTCAAGGGACAGCTGGGAACCACCTTCGGTGGCAACCATCTGGCATGTGCCGCAGCCCTCGCCGTGCTCGATGTCTATGAGCAGGAGCATCTGGTGGAGAATGCTGCCGAGGTGGGTGGCTACCTGCTGGAGCAGTTGCGTGCTGTCTGTAACGATGCCAGCGCATCCTATGAGACAAAAATTACCGATGTGCGTGGACGTGGTCTCATGATAGGTATCGAGGTAGAAGGCTCACAGAAGCTGTTGCGCGAACGTCTGCTGAAGGAACAGCATGTGTTCACAGGAGCTTCTGGCGACAACGTCATCCGTCTGTTGCCCCCGCTGTCGCTCAGCAAGGCACAGGCCGACGACTTTATTCAACGTTTTAAAAAGGCCCTTGGCTAACAGGATATGAAGATAGCGATTATAGGTGCTGGCGCTATGGGTGGTGCCATTGTAGAGGGTTTGTTGAAAGGCTCTTATGTGGCTAACGACAACCTGATTGTCAGCGACTGTTCGGAAGAGCGTTTACAGTATTTCTCCGAAAAGGGAGCACGTGTCACGAAAGACAATGCGCAGGCGGCTGCCGAGGCTGATGTCGTTGTGGTTGTGGTGAAACCCTGGCTGGTGGAACAAGTACTGAAAGGCATCGATACAGCCAACAAAACTGTCGTGCTGGTGGCTGCAGGTATCACGTCTGAACAATTGCAGTCGTGGACATCACCTGATGCTGATCTGTGGCTGGCTATTCCCAATATCGCAGCCAGCGAGTTGGCCTCGATGACGTTCCTGGTGCAGGTGCGCCAGAAGGGTGCTTATCATCCGAAGGCACTTTTCGATGCCATCGGAGAAACCATCATGACTGATGAGAAGCACCTGGCAGCAGGCACCACGCTGGCCTCGTGCGGCATTGCCTATGCCCTGCGTTATATCCGTGCTGCCAGCGAGGGTGGTGTGGAACTGGGCTTCAAGGCCGACGATGCCAAACAGATTGTGATGCAGACCGTGCTGGGTGCCGTGAAACTGCTGGAGACCAGCGGTAAGCATCCCGAGCAGTTAATCGACCAGGTGACAACGCCTGGTGGCGTCACTATCAAGGGTTTGAACGAGATGGAGCACGCAGGCTTCACATCATCAGTCATCCGTGGACTTAAAGCAGGTGCCAAATGAAGCGCTGGGTAGTCAAGATAGGCAGCAACGTGCTGACCCGTGAGGACGGGCGGCTGGATGTGACCCGTGTATCGGCGCTGGTCGATCAGGTGGCGTGGCTGCGTGCCAACGGCTACGAGGTCATTGTGGTGTCATCGGGTGCTGTTGCCTGTGGACGACGCGAACTGCATGTGGACCATGCGCTCGACTCTGTGGAGCAACGCCAGCTGTTCTCTGCCTTGGGTCAGGTGAAGCTGATGGGCCTCTACTACGATCTGTTCCGTGAGCACCATCTGCACATCGGGCAGGTGCTGACGATGAAGGAGAACTTCAAGTCGGGCGAACAGTACAAGAACCAGCAGGCCTGTATGTCGGTGATGCTGGAGAACGGTGTGGTGCCCATTGTCAACGAGAACGATACGGTGGCTGTCACCGAGCTGATGTTTACCGATAACGACGAGCTGTCGGGTCTCATTGCTGAGATGATGAATGCCGACACGTTGGTGCTGCTCTCCAATATCGACGGCGTCTATAGCGGACATCCCGATGATCCTGCATCGCAGCTTATCTCCAAGGTGATGCCTGGAGAAGACCTCTCTCAATATATAAAAGAGGAGAAAAGCGCCTTTGGTAGGGGCGGCATGCATTCAAAATACACGACGGCACAGAAGGTGCAGAAAGCCGGCATCCGCGTGATGATTGCCAATGGCAAACGCGACGGTATCCTGTCGGAATTGGCAGAGAATACCACCAATGTGCCCCATACAGAGTTTGTACCGCTTTGCGATAATAGATAAAAGATTGATGATAGAAGATAACAAGAAGAAAAGGGTTCTCTTTATTGACCGCGACGGCACACTCATCGAAGAGCCAGCCGACGAGCAGGTGGATGCCTTTGAGAAACTGAAGTTCAAGAAGGGCGTCTTCCGCAATCTGGGACTCATCTGTCAGAAGACCGACTATGAGCTGGTGATGGTCACCAATCAGGACGGTCTGGGTACCGATGCCTTCCCAGAGGATACCTTCTGGCCTGTCCACAACCTGATGCTTCAGGCATTGGTAGGTGAGGGTATCACCTTCAGCGAACAGCTCATCGACCGTCATTTCCCTGAAGACCAAGCGCCCACACGCAAGCCAGGCATAGGGATGGTCCAGAAATACATCGACAACCCCAACTACGATATGTCGGCCAGTTATGTGATTGGCGATCGTGATACCGATGCGCAGCTGGCTAAGAACATGGGATGCAAGGCACTGATACTCGATCGCGACGGCATGACCTGGGAGAAGGTTGCCGACCTCATCATTGGTGAGGAGCGTCAGGCAGAGGTGCATCGTGTGACCCACGAGACCGACGTCTTCGTGCGTGTTGATCTCGACGGCAGCGGAAAGACCGATGTTACAACAGGTCTCGGTTTCTTTGATCACATGCTGGAACAGATCGGCAAGCATGGCGGCATTGACCTGACGATACATACCAAGGGCGACCTGCATGTTGACGAGCATCATACAATAGAGGACACAGCCTTGGCTTTGGGTACTTGTCTGTTGAAGGCCCTGGGCAGCAAGCGCGGCATAGAGCGTTATGGCTACACGTTGCCGATGGACGACTGCCTGTGTACCGTGGCGCTCGACTTCGGTGGTCGTCCCTGGCTGCAATGGCATGCAGACTTTCATCGCGAAAGGGTGGGGGATGTGCCTACCGAGATGTTCTTCCATTTCTTCAAGAGTCTCAGCGATGCAGCCATGATGAACCTCTACATTGAAGCGCAAGGTGACAACGAGCATCATAAGATTGAAGGCATCTTCAAGGCGTTGGCCCGCTCGCTGAAAATGGCTGTCAAGCGCGATATCTATCATTACGAATTACCATCCACAAAAGGAACTTTATAATTATGTTGAGAATAGCAATACAATCGAAAGGAAGACTTCACGAGCAGACAATGGAGCTGTTGGGTGAAGCAGACATCAAGATAGGCAGCAGCAAGCGTACCCTGCTGGTGAACGCAGAGAACTTCCCCCTGGAGGTGCTCTACCTGCGTGACGACGATATCCCACAGAGTGTGGCCAGCGGTATCGCTGACATCGGTATTGTGGGTGAGAACGAGCTGGTGGAACAGCAGGAAAAGGCCGACATCGTGATGCGACTGGGTTACAGTCGTTGTCGTTTGTCGCTGGCCATTCCCAAGGATGCCGACTATCAGGGACTGGAGTGGTTCAACGGCAAGAAGATTGCAACCAGTTATCCTGTTATCTTGGATCGTTTCCTCAAGGAGAAAGGCATCAACGCTGAGATTCACAAGATTATGGGTAGTGTTGAGATATCTCCGGGTATCGGTCTGTCTGATGCCATCTTTGATATTGTCAGCAGCGGTTCCACTCTTGTCAGCAATAACCTGCGAGAGGTGGAGGTGGTGATGCAGAGTGAGGCTCTGCTCATTGCCAATCCCCAGTTGAGTGATGAGAAGAAAGAGACGCTGCGTCAGATGCTGTTCCGCTTTGAGGCCGTTCGTACAGCCGAAGACAAGAAGTATATCCGCATGAATGTGCCTCGTGCTTGTCTGAACGACGTGCTCAGCGTGCTGCCTGGTTTGAAGAGTCCTACGATTATCCCTTTGGCCGATGATGAGTGGTGCTCTGTTCACACCGTGCTTGACCAGAAGCGTTTCTGGGAGATTATCGGCAAACTGAAGGATATGGGCGCTCAAGGCATTCTGGTTACGCCGATTGAGAAGATGATATTGTAGAGAAATGAAGATTTTCAAATATCCTTCGGAAGAGGAAATAAAGAGGCTGATAGAACGCCCTGAGGTCGATCTGACCGCTCTGACCGATATTGTCGGGAAGGTGCTTGCCCGTGTGAAGAACGAGGGTGATGCTGCCGTCAAGGACTATGAGCAACAGTTCGACCATGTGGCGTTGTCGTCGCTGAAGGTGACTGAAGCCGAGATTGATGAGGCTGAGGGACTGTTGGCTGATGACTTGAAGGCTGCCATCAAGCAGGCCTACGAGAATATCCGCACTTTCCACGCAGCCCAGAAACACGACCTGTCCAAGGTGGAAACCTGTAAGGGCGTTGTCTGCTGGCAGAAGAATGTGCCCATTGAGAAGGTCGGTCTCTATATTCCTGGCGGTACGGCTCCGTTGTTCAGTACTGTCTTGATGTTGGCAACCCCCGCCAAGTTGGCTGGCTGTCGTGAAATTGTGCTCTGTACACCTCCCAATGCAGCAGGCAAGGTGCATCCTGCCATCCTCTTTGCCGCCCGTATTGCTGGCGTCAGTCAGATATTCAAGGCTGGTGGCGTACAGGCCATCGGCGCGATGGCCTATGGTACTGAATCTGTACCCAAGGTTTATAAGATATTCGGTCCTGGCAACCGTTTCGTGATGGCAGCAAAACAGGCTGTCAGTCTGCAAGATGTGGCTATCGATATGCCTGCAGGACCTTCTGAGGTTTGCGTTATCGCCGACCAGAACGCCAATGCTGCTTTTGTGGCTGCTGACCTGTTGTCGCAAGCTGAGCACGGCAACGACTCGCAGGTGCTCCTGGTGACGACATCAGAGGATATGTTGCAGCAGGTACAACAGGAGTTGGATACGCAGTTGCAGGCTCTGCCGAGAGTGGCGTTTGCCTCGAATGCCTTGGACAATAGCCGATTCGTCTTGGTTCACAATACGGATGAGGCTATAGACCTTGCTAACCGTTATGCGCCGGAACATCTGATTATTCAGACCGATGACTATGAGGCGTTGGCAGCGAAGGTAGTGAATGCCGGCAGCGTATTCCTGGGTCTCTATGCCTGTGAGAGTGCCGGCGACTATGCCAGCGGTACCAATCACACGTTGCCCACTCACGGTTATGCTACCGCTTATAATGGCGTGAACCTGGATAGTTTTAATCGCAAGATTACCTTCCAGCACCTGTCGGCTGACGGTATCCGCTCTATCGGCAGAACCGTCGAGCTGATGGCTGAAGCAGAAGAGCTGGAAGCCCATAAGAATGCAATGACCCTAAGAATGAAGAGCTTATGAAACCGTTGTCAGAACTTGTACGTCCTAACATTTGGAAGTTGGAACCCTATAGTAGTGCCCGTGACGAATATAGCGGTCACGAGGCCCACGTATTTCTGGATGCCAACGAGAGCCCTCACAACGCGCCCTATAACCGCTATCCCGATCCGCTGCAGCGTGAACTGAAGAAGAAGTTGGGTGAGCGCAAGGGTGTGAATCCCGAGAATATCTTCTTGGGTAACGGTAGCGATGAGGCCATCGATCTGGTCTATCGTTGTTTCACCGAACCGCGAAAGGACAATGTGGTAGCCATTGCTCCCACCTACGGCATGTATAAGGTGTGTGCCGACGTGAACGATGTGGAGTATCGCAGCGTCTTGTTGGACGATCATTTCCAGATGTCGGCAAAGGCGCTACTGGCAGCTACCAATGCTCATACTAAAGTCATTTGGATGTGCAGTCCCAACAATCCTACGGGCAACCACCTGCAGCAGGAGGAGATAGAGACCGTATTGCGCAGCTTCGAGGGTATTGTGGTACTCGACGAGGCCTATGCCGATTTCAGTTCACGTCGCTCGTTCCGTCATCGTCTGGCAGAGTTCCCCAACCTCATCGTGCTCCAGACCTTCAGCAAGGCGTTGGCAAGTGCTGGCGTTCGTTTGGGTATGGCTTTTGCCTCGAAAGAAATCATCAGTATATTTAATAAGGTGAAGTATCCGTATAATGTCAACATCCTGACACAGAAGTATGCTTCACAATTCCTTGATGACCGCGACACCATCGACCGCAATCTGTCGAACATCCTGAAGGAGCGTGGGCTGCTGCAGCAAGCTCTATCTACATTGCCTTACTGCCAGAAGGTTTATCCTTCTGATGCCAACTTCTTCCTGGTGCGTGTCAACGAGGCACAGCGTGTCTATGACTATCTGGTGGAGATGGGCATCATCGTCCGCAATCGTAGTCGTGTTCAGATGTGTGACAACTGTCTGCGCATCACTATTGGTTCACGTTCTGAGAACAATGAGCTCATTGGAGCTATGCGTAATTTCAAATAATCTATGATAGCGATAGTCAAATATAACGCCGGCAATATCCGCTCTGTCATCAATGCCCTGCACCGCTTGGGTGTTGAGCCTCTCTTGACCGACGATGCCCTTCAGCTGCAGAAGGCCGATAGGGTGGTGTTCCCTGGTCAGGGCGAGGCTGCTGGTGCTATGAGTTATCTGCGTGAACGTGGACTTGACGAGGTGATTCGTCATCTGCAACAGCCCGTACTCGGCATTTGTGTGGGTCAGCAGCTGTTGTGTCGTCATTCGGAAGAGGGCGATGTGGATTGTCTGGGGGTTTTCAATACCGATGTGCGCCGTTTCATCCCTGAGACGAAGGAAGACAAGGTGCCTGCGATGGGTTGGAACCAGCTGCAAGACCTGCGAACGCCTCTCTATGACGGTCTTGATGCTCCCTATGTCTATTTCGTCCACAGCTACTATTGTCCTTTGTGTGAGGAGACCATCGCTACGACCCATCATATTGTTGACTACAGCGCCTCGCTCCATAAGGACAACTTCTACGCCACCCAGTTTCATCCGGAAAAGAGCGGCAGCGTGGGCGAGCAGATACTCAAGAACTTCCTGACTCTCTAATATTCAACTTTTCACTTATAATGATACAGCTCATTCCTGCCATCGACATTATCAACGGCCAATGTGTACGCCTGACAAAGGGTGACTACGCACAGAAAACCGTCTATAACAGCAACCCTGTTGAGGTGGCTCGCCACTTCGAAGAGCTTGGTTTCAAGCGCCTGCATGTGGTTGACCTCGATGGTGCCAAGTCGAAGCATATCGTCAATACGACTACGCTGAAAGCCATCACGCAGGCTACGTCGCTGGTAGTCGATTTTGGTGGTGGTATCAAGACCAACGAAGATGTTCACCTGGCTTTTGAGAATGGGGCGGCGATGGTGACTATCGGTTCGGTGGCTGTGACCAATCCCGATATGATGGAACATTGGATAGATCTCTATGGTGCCGAGCGCATCATCCTGGGAGCTGATACCCGCAACGGAAAGCTTAGCATCAACGGATGGCTGGAGGACAGCGATGCCGACATCATCACGTTCATTGGTCATTATTATGAGTTGGGTATCCGGAAAGTGCTTTGTACCGATATTTCCAAGGACGGCACGTTGACAGGTCCCTCTATCGCCCTCTACCAGCAGATTATGAAGGCCTATCCTGACCTGCATCTCATTGCCAGCGGAGGCGTTTCGTCCAACCAAGACCTTCAAGATCTGGAGGCTGCCGGTATTCCTGCCGTCGTCTTCGGCAAGGCCTTTTACGAAGGTCGTTTAACCTTTAACCCATAGGTCCTATAAGTCCTATGAGTCCTATGAGTCCAATAAGCCCAATAAGTTATCGATAATGATTGCAAAAAGAATAATTCCTTGTCTCGACGTGAAAGACGGAACCACCGTCAAGGGCACCTGTTTTGTGAACTTGCGCCAGGCAGGTGATCCCGTTGAGTTGGGCAAGTCCTACAGCGCAGCCGGTGCCGACGAGTTGGTTTATCTTGATATCACAGCCTCGCACGAAGGACGCAAGACGTTTACCGAGGTAGTGCGTCGTGTGGCTGCTGAGATCAATATTCCTTTCACCGTGGGTGGTGGCATCAACGAGCTCGATGACGTGTCGCGACTGTTGGATGCCGGAGCCGACAAGGTGAGTGTCAATAGCGCAGCCTTGCGTCGTCCGCAACTGATTACCGAGATTGCCGAGCGTTATGGTTCGCAGGTGTGCGTCTGTGCTATCGATGCCCGTCTTGACGAGGATGGCTGGTATTGTTACGTGAAGGGAGGTCGTGAGCGTACTTCCAGAGGCTTGTATGAATGGGCACGCGAGGCGCAGGAGCGTGGTGCTGGTGAGATTCTCTTTACCAGCATGAACCACGACGGCACCAAACAAGGATTTGCCAACGCTTCGCTCGCAACGCTTCATGCTGAGCTCTCCATCCCCGTTATTGCCAGCGGTGGGGCCGGCACAATGGAACATTTCCGCGATGCCTTCCTCGTTGGTCATGCTGATGCAGCCTTGGCTGCCAGCGTGTTCCATTTCGGCGAGATTCCCATTGCCGAACTCAAAAACTATTTGAAACAACAAAATATCAATGTAAGAATATGCTAATAGCCCAGTGCTAATAGCGACATGCAACTATTATGAAAGAAATAGATTTTCAGAAGATGGGCGGCCTGGTGCCTGCCATTATTCAGGACGATCGCACCGGTAAGGTGCTCATGTTAGGGTATATGAACCGTGAAGCTTACGACAAGACGCTTGCAACGGGTCTTGTCACCTTCTTCAGTCGTAGCCGTCAGACGCTGTGGACAAAGGGCGAAACCTCTGGAAATCTCCTTCATCTGAAGAGTATCGCCGTTGATTGCGATGGTGACACACTCTTGGTGAAAGCCACTCCCGATGGTCCTGTCTGTCACACGGGTACCGATACTTGCTGGGGTGAAGTCAACGATGCATCGTCGTTGCTGTTCCTGTCAGAGTTGCAGGACTTTATCGAGAAACGTCATGAGGAGATGCCCGAGGGTAGCTATACCACGAGTCTTTTCCGTGATGGCCTGAACCGCATGGCCCAGAAGGTGGGTGAGGAGGCTCTCGAGGCAGTCATCGAGGCTACCAACGGCACCAACGACCGACTCATCTACGAGTGCTCAGACATGTTCTACCACCTCATCGTTTTGCTCACCAGCAAGGGCTTGCGCATTGAGGATATTACCGATGAACTGCGTGAGCGTCATTCACCAGGTTGGAAGAAACACTAACAATGAACAATGTACAATGTACAATGAGTGATGTACAATGTACAATGAACAATGTGCATTGAATAATTGGTGTTATTCGGGGTTGTAGCCGAAGTTGTCGAGCTCCTTTTGTGATGAGCGCCAGTCCTTATCTACCTTGACGAAAATCTCAAGGTAGATGGGCTTGTCGAAGAATTTCTCAAGCGCTTTGCGGGCTTCGGTCGATACCTTCTTCAGGGCTACACCCTGATGGCCGATAATGATACCTTTCTGCGATTCGCGCTCAACGTAGATAATGGCGTTGATGTGGATGCGACGCTCATCCTCCTTGAAACGCTCTACCACCACCTCGACGGAGTAGGGCACCTCCTTGTCATAGAACAGCAGAATCTTTTCGCGGATAATCTCTGAGACAAAGAAGCGGGCAGGCTTGTCCGTCAGCTGGTCTTTGTCAAAGAAGGCTGGACTTTCTGGCAACAGTTCCTTGATGCGTTTGAGCAGGATGTCGGTGCCAAACTTGTTCTTTGCTGAGATGGGCAGAATCTCTGCATTGGGCAGCAGCGAGTGCCACTTCTCAACGATGCGGGCAAGAGCCTCCCCAGGCCCCTCCGAAGGAGGGGGTGCTTGGTTAGATGTTTTTTTAGATTTATCTTTATCATTATGGACATCCCCTCCTTGGGAGGGGCTTGGGGAGGCTTTCAGTTCATCAATCTTATTGATTAGCAAGATGATGGGAATAGTCATCTTCTGCACCTTCTCCAGAAAGTCCATGTTTTTCTCGGGGTTCTCAACGACGTCGGTCACGTAGAGCAGCACGTCGGCATCCTGAAGGGCCGACTCTGAGAAGGCGAGCATCGACTCCTGCAGCTTGTAGTTGGGTTTCAACACACCTGGCGTGTCGCTGAACACGATCTGCATGTCGTCCGTGTTCACGATGCCCATAATCCTATGGCGTGTGGTCTGCGCCTTGAAGGTGGCAATAGAGATGCGTTCGCCCACCAGCTGATTCATCAGCGTCGATTTGCCTACGTTGGGATTACCCACAATGTTTACGAATCCTGCCTTATGCATTTGTCTAATGGTTCTTATTGGTGCGTTATCATGCACGACTGCAAAATTACAAAAAACTGGGCGAACTTCAAAATTATTCTCTGAATATTTCTGCGAGAGCATCCTTTCAATCATCTCGCAACTGCCAAACTCTGATGAATATCTTTCGTAATTTTGGCTTGTTCGGAAAAAATGCTTAACTTTGCAGGCAAATAAGTTATGATAAGAAAACTCACCATCATCATCACTCTGTTGTTCTTGGGGATCGGGGTCTATGCTTCAGACCATCTTCAAGCAGCTGCGAAAAGCTATTCAGGAACCCTGCCCGTTCTTTTCATCACATCCGAGAAGCCTATCACCTCTAAGGAGGAGTATGTGCAGGCCACTTGCTACATCGACCCCTTGGGCATCGAGGGCTATGAGGCGCTGGGTAGTGCCGACAGTCAGGTGCCTCTGCTGATCAAGGGACGCGGCAACTATACTTGGAGCGCGTTTGACAAGAAACCCTACCGACTGAAATTCGAAGACGGAGTGAAACCTCTTGGCATGAAGAAAAGCAAGCACTTTACCTTATTGGCCCATCCTGATGATAATCTGGTGTTTCTGCGTAATACGGTAGGCTTCGAACTGAGCAGAATGTTGGGATTGGCCTATACCCCTGAGCAACAGCCCGTTGAGGTGGTGCTCAATGGCAGTTATATTGGACTCTACATGTTGACCGACAAGATACGCGTAGCCACCAAGCGCGTGAATGTCGTGGAACAGGCTGATATGGAAACCGATCCGGATAGCGTGACTGGAGGTTGGCTGATGGAGATAGACAACTATGAAGAGGAAGGCCAGCTGAGGATGAAGGAAGGCAACGGGGCAAAGCTTCGTTTCACGTTTCATACCCCTGAGGTGTTGTCGGATGTTCAGCGCAACTATATCACAGAGCTGATGAAAGCTACCGATGACGCCATTTATGCCTCCGACAAGAACAGCACCGATTGGGAACAGTATATTGATATGGACACGCTGGCGCGGTTCTACATCGTTCAGGAAGTGATGGATAATGCCGAGTCGTTTCATGGCAGTTGCTATATTCATAAGGAGCGAGGCGACAACACGCTGTTGATATTTGGTCCTGTCTGGGACTTTGGCAACGCCTTCCATCGTGGTCACGACAAGTTCATCTACCAAGATCCGCCCTTTGGTCAGAACTGGATTGGTGAAATTGCTAAGTTCCCACGATTCCAGGAGCGCGTCAAGTATATTTGGCAACGCTTCTTAGGTAACGAATATACCCAACTTGATGGCTTCATTGACGACTTTGTCAGTAAGATTTCGCAGGCAGTATTGAGCGATGCCAGCCGCTGGCCACAATATGGCACCACCGATGTGGAGGGCAGAAAACGAAGCTTCAAGCAGCAAATGGGCTACAAGGTCGATTTCCTGCGCAAGAAATGGGGCGAGGGTATAAGTGACATCATGAGCCACAGGATAGAACCTTCAGACAATCCCAACTGGTATACCTTAGACGGTCGCAAACTCAATGGCCGTCCCACGCGTCCAGGCATCTATCTTTACGGCAACAGGAAAACCATCGTTCCGTGAACCTAGCAGACGCACTTTCCTACCTTTTGACTTAAGTCAAAAGGTCTCGTGACTTAAGTCAAAAAGGTTTCCGACTTAAGTCAAAAGGTCGTTCGACTTAAGTCAAAGGGTCGCCTTCTGCGTCACTTTGCCTCACGATCTGCGTCATCTTGCCCTGCAAGGAGCGTCTCGGTGGTCAGCAAGGAGCATCACCTTGCCCAGTAAGGAGCGTCATCTCGCTTACCAAGGAGCGTCTCGTTGCACAATGAGACCGTTCCTTTAGTGTCAATATGGGTATCCTTTAATGATAATATGGGCTTTCTTTTGTTACAGTAATAGTGCTTCTTTGTTTCAATTAGTAGTAAAAAAGGCACTTGTAAACCCTTAAATCGGCTACAAGAAGGTCCTTTTTCTACATTTCACCCCCATAAATCGTACTGAATGCTGATTTTTTTGGAAGCAGGTTTGTGCATCAAAAGCAGGTAAAAACATCGAAACTTGGCATTTTTGATGCCCTTTTTGGCCTTTTAGAGCGGTTTATTGTAATGTTTTTGTCCTATTTTGAGGCAATTATTTCGAATTCCTCGTATTTGTCATTATTGTATCTTGCTGATTATTAGCCTTTTAGAAGGATTTTGCTTTTTTAATCTTACAGATTACAGTTCTTACAGTTCTTTTTTGAGAGGTGTGTTTTTCTTCCTTTATATATATAAATATCTATATATCAATTAGTTATATAACAATAGAAGAAAAAACAGACCCCCTATTTTAAACTGTAAGAACTGTAATCTGTAAGATTTCACTCTTCCTCTACCAGGCTCTCCAACACCAAGCAAAGTTCTTGACCGTATTCCCCATGTTCTACCAAAAGTCCCTCTTTTTGTTTCTCTTCTCATAAAAAAAAGTACACAAAAAGAACCGTCTCTTTTGTGTACTTTTGTGTATGGAATAATCAAGAACTTCGATCCCTAGAACTGTCCCTGATCCCTTTGTAAGAGAAATCAACAGCCCTGTGATTCATTCCAAGTTGTGCAATTCAGCAAACCGCCTTCCTGTGCCACTTCGTCATAGTTAATTGTTTCAATGACTTTGTCAGGGAATGCCTTTTGTATAATGTCAATTACTTGTTTGTCTTCGTCCCTTCCAAAAACAGGCAGGACTATCAGATTGTTTACCTCCAAGTAGTTCACGTAAATTCCTATGGTACTTAATGGATGTTTAGGATCTTTGATGTCTGTTATAAAGGGTACATCGATGTATTCCAAACCGTATTTCTCGAGAACCTTTTGCATTCCTTCACGCCAGTATTTATACTCGTCGGCAAGTTTGTTTCCAAGTAATGTGTTCCGATTCACAAACCTGACCATGCCATCGGCATGTCCTGTCATATCACCTTTCTGCGCTGGGATGATGATGATCTCGCACTCCAAAAGATTACTTAGTTCGCTGATGAGCTTTTCTTTATCCCAATCAGGATTCTCGCTGAATATTCTGTCAGAGAGTATTGCCCTGCCATCGCAGATAAGAACATTGCCACCATCAATATTGATGTCAGAAAATTGAGCATCTATGTTGTTCAATTTGCAAACCTCCTTAACATCAGAGCGAGATTTCTCCCATTCCTTATTTCCTTTCAGATAACTTGGATCGTATTTGAATTGGATGAATTTTCCTGATTCAGTTTGGATTGGCATATAGTCTCTGCACCAGATGTCCTTTGTACCTTTTAGCAGACGATATTCTACATTGTGCTTTTTGAGAATTGAAGTCAAACGATTAAAGCACTCAGGGAATCGCTCTTTAAGCAGCTCTGACAAATAAACAACTTCCTTACCCTTTGGTTTTTCATGAACAGTTTCAACTTTTACTACAGCATCATCAGTCATTTCTTCTTTCTTCTGCTGCGCATTTTTAATATCCCAATACTTCTTCCTGATTGACGGATAATCGGCATCCATAAACATCTCACATAGCTCCTTGGTAGGCTCCCAATCATTTTTCAGGCACAAGTCAGTAAAGACAGCCTCCTTACCACGCTTGTTCAAAACAAAGTTATTTATATACTCAGATGATATATGCTTTCCTGAACGTAGGAGTATCATATTCATCTTCTTGAGAATTTTCCTGTGAGCATTCGTCGATGAACTATTATCAACTAGCCTTTTCATCAACTCACTAAGCTTGGGCTTCTTGACCCATTTTACTGTTTGGATAATGACTGGAATGATACCAATTAATCCAATAATTGTTCCAATGATAAATTCTGTACTCATATGGCTATTTCTTTA
>Ga0310694_10000979_pt1 | contig 34366 bp, 30 predicted proteins | sample 174DNAGHGhighgp2_FD_203884 | JGI IMG/M metagenome (GOLD analysis project Ga0310694, IMG submission 203884) | Sheep rumen microbial communities from Palmerston North, Manawatu-Wanganui, New Zealand - 1742 DNA GHGhigh gp2 (v2) (version 2) | ecosystem: Host-associated > Mammals > Digestive system... | reverse complement strand
TTAATCTGTATTTCAGAAAAATAGCCATTTTTTATTTGCCATTGTTAGATGACACTAACTAATTATTATTGCAACCTAAATTGCAGAAAAAAAGAGGATGACTACTTTTTAGTCACCCTCTTTTTTTTATTTCATCAGGAACGGGAATTTGTCGAAGTTCTTAAGGGAGATTGCCGTTCCGCGGGCCACTGCCTTGAGCGGATCCTCCGCGACACGAACCTCCAAGGTTGTCTTCTTGGACAATCGTTTGTCAAGACCGCGCAGGAGCGAACCACCACCAGCTAAATAGATACCGGTTTTGTAAATATCAGCGGACAGCTCGGGCGGGGTGTTTTCCAAAGCATTGATAACGGCCGTTTCAATTTGCGCAATGGAACGGTCGATGGCTTGTGCGACCTCGCGATAGTTCACTTTCACTGCCGTAGGCACGCCCGTGAGCAGGTTTCGTCCATAAAACTCGTAGTCTGCCGGTGGATTCTCCAAATCCTCGACCGCAGAACCGACATTGATCTTAATTTGTTCGGCTGTGGACTCACCAATGGCAATATTGTGTTTCTTGCGCATATATTCCTGAATATCACTGTTGAAACGGTCACCTGCCACCTTCACGGACTTGAAAGTGGTGATACCGCCCAACGAAATCACAGCGATTTCAGCGGTACCGCCGCCAATGTCGATAATCATGTTACCGCAGGCGGCAAGCACATCGATACCGATACCGATAGCGGCAGCCATAGGTTCCTGGATTAAACGCACATCTTTGGCTCCGGCTTGCTCGGCAGAGTCACGCACGGCGCGCTCCTCCACTTCCGTAATGCCGGAAGGAATACAAATAACCATCTTCAATGCGGGAGGCAGGAAATGACCTTTATTGCTGGTCATTTTGATAAACTCACGCAACATCAACTCGGTGGACTGGAAATCCGCAATTACACCGTCACGCAACGGACGGATGGTCCGGATTCCTTCGGGCGTCTTTCCATGCATCATCAACGCCTTCTTGCCCACGGCCTTTACTTCCTTGGTTTTCTGATCAATAGCTATGATTGATGGCTCGTCAACCACCACTTGGTTATTTTGCAAAATAACGGTGTTGGCGGTGCCCAAGTCTATAGCGATTTCTTTTGTAAATATTGAAAATAGACCCATTTTTGCTTTTTTAAAATTAAGATTGCAAAATTATAAAAAATCTAACTTCTATACGCATATTTTTACATAATGTTACAGTTTCATAAAAAAATACTACTTTTGCGAAATTATTCTTATGAAAAGGTTTTGGATTGTTTGCTTGTTCTTGATAGTGGGCCTGACGGCGTTTTCGCAGGTCCGTTATTCCATTGACCCAAAAATCAAACAAATACAGGCAGATTATATCAAAGCGTGGGAAAAAGTGGACAAAATCAGTGGATACCGCATCCAAGTCACGGCTTTTTCGGGAAACAATTCAAGAAATCGTGCCGAAAACGAACGTGCTACCTTTCAAACCCACTTTCCGTACATCAGCATATACCTAACCTACTCCGAGCCCTATTTCAAGTTGCGCGCCGGAAATTATCTGAATCGGTTGGACGCTTATAAAGATCTGAAAAACATTCAATTAGTATATCCAAACGCTTATATTGTTCCCGATTTTATAAATATCAGGAACTGATAGGTTTGGATATTTTCCTTTTGAAAAAACAAAACCACATGAAGATTATAGACGGCAAACTTTGCGCTCAGCAAATCAAAAACCAAATATCCAAAGAGGTTGAGATGATACGGGCAATCGGATTCCGTGTGCCCAAACTGGCTATTATTCTGGTGGGCAATCGTCCCGACAGCGTTTCATATGTCCGCAGCAAGGAGAAAACCTGCAAGTCGCTGGGCATGGATTGCGACACTTATTTTTTGGAAGAAACTATTACGGAAAAGGAAATCCTGGATCTTATTGACCGTCTGAACAACGACCGGACCATTGACGCGATTCTTATACAACTTCCTCTTCCTGAACATTTTGACAGCGCCAAGATTTTGGATTTCATCGATTACAAGAAGGATGCTGACGGATTGCATTTGATGAATGTGGGATTATTGCATTTGGGCGAGCCGTATGTTATGCCCTGTACGCCGAAGGGGATCATTACCTTGTTGGAAACCAACAATATAGATGTTGCCGGCAAGCACGCTGTCGTCATTGGGCGCAGCCAACTGGTGGGCGAACCCACAGCCCAATTGCTCATCCGTCAGAACGCCACGGTAACACTTTGCCACTCGCACACGCAGCATTTGTCCGACATCACGCGCATCGGAGACATCATCATCACCGCCGCTGGACACCCTCAATTGCTTAAACCAGAGGATTTTAAAGAAGGCGCTATCTTGATTGATGTGGCCATTAACCGTACTGAAGAGGGTTTGGAGGGCGATGTCTATAGTCCGCGCACCCGTGAGGCGCTGGAGCAGCGCTTGAGTGCCGCCACGCCTGTGCCTGGCGGTGTGGGCCCCATGACCATCGCCATGCTTATGCAGAATGTGCTGGACATGTACAAGATCAAGAATGCGTAATGGTCTGTAATGGGCGAATGATTATTCGCCTCTGCCAGAAATTACCGTGCATAATAATCAATCACCTCTTCCAAGGTTTTCTTGCACACCGGACAGAAATCGTTGTACCGGATTTGGTGCATCGTGCAGTGCTGGGCGGGACGATACACGCCCTTGCCCACATAGCCGCCGCCTTCATAGACACCCAACCGATTGTATTCCGGTGTGTTTTTGCCCGTAACAGGTGTGGGTATCGGCGTGCCTTCCGGAAGCATGTTCTTCCATTTCGACTCGAAATCCACCAAAGTGGTCAGATTCGGTTCCACGGGCTCCACACCTGCTGGATAAAAGTCTTGAACAGAAACTTCTGAGGTGTAGTATTCGTCACCCAATCCGCCAATGAGGTGACCCATTTCATGCACGATCACATAGTCGGGATATTCGCCGTGATTATACACGGTGCAATAGAAATTGTAAATTCCACCCCCGCCGTATTTTTCACTGTTACAGATAATTACAATAGCATCGTAGGGTGCGTCATCGGCCACATCGTTCAAGTGCCACACTCCGTCGCACATCAGATAACGGTCCAAATCCAACGCGTTGTATGCCGTGTTGACGAGCGTTTTCTTGTAGATGTTGTTTTGCGGCTGCGTAATGCCCGAATCTTCCGAATAGCCCTTTATGGCACGCACATTCACTTTGTTTTTCATCTCCTTGTAGGGTGAGCAGTTCATCACATAGGAGGCGAAGCGTTTCATGTCGTGTTTCAGCAATTTGGCGTCGCTTTTCGCATATCCGTCGGGAATAAAAAGGATGTCGATGGCTTTGTCTGATTTGTTTCCGATGTGCAGGTTCATCGTCTTATACTGCTTACTCAGAGGAACCGTGGGCGTGGTTTGCGGGTTGAAGTATTGTTTCAACAGTTCAGCACCATTGCGTTTGCGGTCAAAAGAAGTGAATTTCAGCAAAACCGTGTTTTTTGGGAACGGAATGTTGATGGATTCTTCCATGGAAGCTATTTCGGTTTCGCCCTTTTCCGTGGTCCTGTACTCGGTAAACAGGCAGGAGTAGCTGCGGCTGAATATCAGTTTGTTGGATACCGAATCGAAAACCTCTATCATAATATCGCCGTAAGAGTTGGGCTCAATCAGGTATTGACGGGTACCATTCCAAGTGCCGCCAGCGGTATAATGGTCTATTTTCAGCGATTCATTGGTGAAATTACCGATGTGAAGGTAATTTACCCGTAGGTTTTTATTGATAAAATATTGGTCAAAGTGTTGGGCAGAGGCAAAACCCAGTGCAAAAAGGATAACCAAAAGGGTACAAGATATTTTTTTCATTCTTATAAGGGTTTTATTTTGATTTTTTTTCTATTTTTGCAGCCGCAAAAAGCCACTTTAGCTCAGTTGGTAGAGCGACGCATTCGTAATGCGTAGGTCGCGAGTTCAAGTCTCACAAGTGGCTCCGAAGGGACACGAAAGTGCCCCTTTTTTATGCGAAAAATTTTGCGTGAACTTCATTCCAAACCTCATCAGGCAGTTTGGCACCCACATGTTCGATTACACGACCGGCCAAATATGCGGCCAACTCACCTGCTTTGGTAGGCGTGTAATCATTCATCAAGCCATAAAGGAATCCTGCCGCATAGATGTCGCCCGCACCGGTGGTATCCACCGCTTTCACCGGAATCACGCCCACTTGCGTGACTTCGCCGTTCATCTTGATGAAGGAACCCTCCTTGCCAACTTTCACGATGGCCACGGAGCAATATTCCGCCAGCACTTCCAAGGCATCTTTGCCTTCTTTACCCGTGAATGCTTTGGCCTCCTCCTCGTTGGCAAAAATGATATCCACATAATCGGTGAGCAGCATTTTCACGAAATCGTAGTTGGCCTCGATGATGTTATAGCTGGCCATGTCCATGGAGATTTTCAGACCTTTTTCTTTGGCGATCTGGCATACTTTCAGGATAAGGTCATGATTGAAGATGAGATAACCTTCCACATGGATGCAGTCGTATTGGTCAAACACCTTGGGGTCGAGTTCATCGGGAGTCATCATGGCGGCAGCGCCGAGGTAGGTGGCGAAGGTGCGCTCGGCATCCTGCGAGATGAAGGTGGTGGCGATGCCCGTGTCCACATCCGACTCAATCAAATGAGGCGTTACATGAAAGCGTGCCATCTCACGGCGGAAGAAGTCGCCCATCTCGTCGCGGCCTATTTTGCCGATATAGCCCGCCGGAGCACCCAAACGAGCCAACCCATGGATAGTGTTGGATGTGGAACCGCCTGTGGCGCACGACTGGTCCATCCCTTTAATCCAGTTATGAATCTCTTTTTTCCTGTCGGCGTCAATCATCACCATACCGCCCTTGTCCAGGCCGTTCTGACGCAGAATGTCGTCATTGTCAATATTTAACAATATATCAACCAGTGCGTTACCGATTCCTAATATCTTTTTCATTTGTTTGGATTATAATTGTTGTTTTAACTTTCTATTATTCTTTTACGCCCTCTATATATACCGTTATTATTGTATCGCTTCCTCTTTCTGGAACAAAATTCGGATCTATCATGACAGCAATGATGCTGTAAGTATTTTTATCATAACATTATACTTTTTACTATTAATCTTCCTTGTTCATAAAAATCTCTCCTTATATGGACTTTTTCACCTTATAGTTATAAGTCGAAAAATCGGGTATTTCATTTATGATGGTATGTTTGTCGCACTTCAAACCGTACACTTTCACATAATCCACCAACATTTTCTCTTCAAAATAGGGCGAGGTTTCTGGTTGTAATCCCTTTCCCTTGGCCACCGCAATATTAATTATCAAGCGTACCGGATCCAAAATGCCATGGTTATATGTGGTTCGGATGGGAGTGTCATCCACATACCAGATGATTTTTACAGGATCCCATTCTATGGCATACTTGTGCCAGTCGGTATAGCTGAAATTGTTCAAATCGTGTTCTTGAAGATAAGCTGTGTTTGACTCTGTATAATCGTATGCGTGGTGTAAATTTGTCTCCAAATGGTTTGTGCCTTTATTGGCGTACATTTCAAAAATATCTATCTCCGAGGCTGTATGGTCGGGTTCCTCAAGGTGCAGACCCTGCTTGATAAGTGTCCAGAACGCAGGCCAAAGACCTTCGTGGTAAGGCACCTTGATGCGCGCTTCAACATAGCCGTATTGTATAGCATATTCCGGCATGGTTTCCACTCTGCCCGATGTATATTTATACAATAATGAGAGATTGCAACTTTGACATGAACTATTTGTGTCATGTTGTCCATGACAATGGGCAGTGTCGTTGTTCATTCGGATTACAAGATTCCCATTGTAGGTCCTTACATTTGTCCTTAAAAAAAGTTGGGGGGCATCGCCATGTTGGCAGTCGTTTGTTTTCAGCCATTTATTGTTGTTGAAATGGTTAAAATTATCCTCCCAGGCAAGTTGCCAATTCTGATCGGTCTGGGGCTGTTGTCCCATCACAACAACAGGTATGAATATCAAAAATAATATCGAAAGTTTGTTTATCATTTTGAAATTTTGGTGCCTTTAAGATAAATATGTATAATAGTACAGGTATCTGACGTTATATGATTCACATCTGAATACATGAATAATCTTTCCAAATGTTTGTAATCAGAAAAAAAGCCCACGGGATCCCCATGTTCAACATCATAATGAAAACCTCTGTATTTGCAGAAATGTGATAATTTGAAACAACCGTAAAGATCGGCTTTATCATCCACCCGTACTTCTGCGGTATCCTTATCATTGAAAATAATTCTGAGTATGTGTTTCTCCTCATCCACACAGACTATTTTGCCTGTGTGATGAAATTCCGCATGTGCTATGCGATAAGGATAAGGGAATGTAGTGGTGTCGCTAACATTATAATAAGTGGTATCTATCGTGTTCTCGAAATCCCATGTGCCCGCATACCTGTTCGCACGGTCTTTTTCACATCCGGGAAAAAATACTATAATTGTGTTTACAATGGCCAAAAAAATGAATATATATCGTATGCGCGTCATGATAATTGTGTGTTTGCGAAAATTAACACTCTTTTGCTTTGAACGCTACTGCGTACAATTTGATTTGCTTGATCATGGAGGCCAGGCCATTGGAACGGGTGGGAGAAAGATGCTCTTTCAGTCCGATAGCGTTCAGATATTCCAAATCATTATCAATAATTTCTTGCGGGGTGCGCTCTGACAACACTCTAATGAGCAGATTCACAATACCTTTGGTAATGATGGCATCGCTGTCGGCGGTGAAAAACACCAACCCGTCACGATAGTCGGCATGTAGCCAAACTTGCGACTGGCAACCTTCGATGAGGTATTCCGGGGTCTTGTATTGTTCCTCTATCATCGGCAACTCCTTGCCTAATTCAATGATATAGTTGTATTTGTCCATCCAATCATCGAACAGTTCAAATTCTTCTATCAAGGTCTGTTCAACTTCCTTCATTGTAGCCATAATTATTTCTGTTTTAGTTTATTCTGGATTTTCTTCTTGCGTTTCTGCATGGATGATATTCTCCCAATTCAAGGCATGGGGAACTATCGGTTCCACATATTGGTACGCTATGGATTTCTCTTTTGTCTCTTTTTTCAGTATGATTTCATGCTTGTCCACCATATTGATCAGATAGAACAACACGCTGAATATCAGCATCACCTTGCCGGCTCCGAACAGCAAACCGAAGATATGGTCAATAACACCGGGTATTACCAGTTTCACAATTTTGCACATCAGTTTGCCCGCCAAATGCACCAAAAACAAAGTGATAAAAAATGTTAATGTGAACGCGATTTGCTTGGCAAAAGGAATATTGGGGAGCAGCAGCGCCACCGTGTCGGAAAACCGGTAGGATGCCCACACGCCGAGCACCAGCGCGAGAATGGAAGTCAATTCATAGATAAGTCCCCTTTTGAAACCCATAAATGCGAACCAGCACAGCGGAATCAAAACTATATAATCGAGCAAGACCATGATTTATAGTGTTTGTCGGATTTTCTGTGTTAAAGGTTGCGCATAGATGAAATCATTGAGTTCTTTGCTGTCGGAGGTAAGCACATTCTCCTTGTTGCCGCGCCAGGCAAGATGCCCTTCGAAGATGAACGAGATGGTCTCTCCGATGGTGATGACAGAGTTAAGGTCGTGTGTGTTCACCACCGTCGTGATGCCGAACTCGTGGGTAATGTCGGTAATCAGTTCATCAATCACCAAAGATGTTTTGGGATCAAGGCCGGAGTTGGGCTCGTCGCAGAACAGGTATTTGGGGTTGCAGGCGATGGCACGCGCGATGGCGGCACGCTTCTTCATACCACCACTCAATTCCGCCGGATAGAGTTGGTTCACATTGTGAAGGTCCACCCGCTCCAAGCAGAAGTTTACGCGGTCAAGTTTTTCATTTTCAGACATTTCCGTAAACATATCCAACGGAAACATCACATTTTCCTGAATGGTCATGGAGTCAAAAAGAGCGGAACCCTGGAACACCATGCCCATCTCAGCGCGCAATTTGCGCTGTTCCAGCGTCCTCATGTGATGAAAATCACGGTCATTATACAGCACAACACCCTCTTCAGGGGAATGCAGACCAACAAGACATTTCATCAATACGGTTTTGCCGGAACCGGAGCGCCCGATGATCAGATTCACCTTGCCCTCCTCAAACGACGTGTTGATGTCAAACAGAACCTGTTTGTCGCCAAAATACTTCGATACATTCTTTAACTCAATCATCTTACAGCATTATTTGTGTGACTAACACGTTCAAAATCAAAATGATAAAACTGGACACCACGATTCCTTGGGTGTTTGCCTTGCCCAACTCCAAAGCGCCGCCATCAATCTTATAACCATAAAATGAGGCGACAGAGGACATCACAAACGCGAAGACGAAAGTTTTCACCACGGCATAAAACACATCATACACGCGGAAGCAGTAGGTGAGACCATCCATGAAATCGTAAGTGGAAACGCAACCCGTCATGGCCACCGTGATATAGCCGCCCAAAAGGGCGAAAAATATGCTGAAGATAATCAGCACGGGATTGACAATCAGGGAGGCCACTACTTTTGGAAGAACCAGATAGGAAGCGGGGTTGATACCCATAACTTCAAGAGCGTCAATTTGTTCTGTAACCCGCATGCTGCCTATTTCGGCTGTAATCCGGGATCCCAGGTTGCCCACCAGCAGCAAACTGATGATGGTGGGACAAAGTTCCATCACGATGGAGGTTCGGGAAACGAAACCCACTGTCCATGTCGGAATCCAACTGCTTTCTATCTGCATGGCGGTCTGCGTGGTGATAACGCTTCCCATGGCTATGGACACGATGCTCACAATCAGCATGGAACCGATACCCATGGCATCCATCTCAAAAACCAGTTTTTTGAAGAATACATTCCATTTGTCCGGCTTGGAAAAAACCTTGCGCAGAAAAATAAAATAATCTCCTATCGTTATAAATAAACGCTCTATCATTATGTGTTTTAAAGATGGTGCAAAAATACACCTTTTTTTGTACTTTTGCGCCTGCGAAATTCTAAATACAATGAGACCTATTGTGACCTTGATCAGTGATTGGAGAACCCGTGACCCCTATATTGCCATGTTTAAGGGATCGCTGCTCAATACCATTCCCGACGCTCTAATCGTTGACATCAGTCATGTGGTGGAGTTGTACAATCTGAACCAAACCGCCTTCCTGACCAAGCATAGTTACAAAAAATTTCCTGAGGGCTCCATACACATTTTGCTCACCAATGCCTCTATCAATTCCCGGTTTTCGCCTGTCGTAATCGAGTATGACCATCATTATTTTATTAGTGAGGATAATGGGGTTCTGTTTATGATGTTCAATATGTACGGGCCTATGAAGGGAAGGCAATATGTTGATGATACGACGAATGCGATAGAAAAAATCATTCGGTTGACGGAAGCGGTATGCAACAACACATTGGAATCTGTCACTACGGAGTATCTTGACTTCCGACACGCCTTCGCTCCGCTGCCCATCCATTTTTCAAGTGAACGGAAGATTGAGGGGGAAATCGTCTATATCGACGCTTATTTTAATGCCATTACGAACATTCCTACTTCAATGTTCAAAGAAGCGGTGCAAAAAAATGCATTTGAGGCCATTATCCTTTCAAAGAATAGTTGGAAATCCAGTGTTTATCATGACAAATACCAACCCGAAGAGGATATATATCTCACCAGCAACGCGTTGGATTGTTTGGAAATCACTATGTATCAGGCAGATGTCGCCATTTTGGCAGACTTCAAGGTAGGCGACAAAGTCATTATCAAATATTGATTTTTATGATAACGGTAGGATTAGTTCAAGCGGACATCAAACCGCATAATGTGGATGCGAATCTGAAGCATTATGAAGAATTGCTGCTCGACAAGATTCAGGAACCTGTCAACTTGCTGGTGTTCCCTGAAATGTACCATTGTGGTTTTTCTGAGGATTTGGTTCAACATGCTGAACCGATGAATGGCAGAAGTGTGGCATTTTTGCATCAGACAGCCCAATATTTCCGTTGTGATGTGGTGGCCACACTGCCTATCCGTATAGGCGATAACATCGTGAACCGGCTGGTTTGGATGTCACCCGAGCGCATCTTGGGATGGTACGACAAAAAACATCTCTTTTGGGGTATTGAGCAAAAAATTTGCACCGCCGGAGAACAACGAACGGTTATTGAGAGTTTGGGGCAGCGCTGGTTACCGCAAATATGCTATGATGTGCGTTTTCCGAAATGGAGCCGTAACACTTTTATTGACAATAAGTTTGACTATGACTGCATGGTCTATACCTGCAACTTTCCCGCACCACGGGAGCAGGCGCTGCTGAAATTGGCCACTGCCCGTGCCATTGAAAACCAAGCGTACGCCCTGGTAGTCAACCGCATCGGATACAACGGGGAGGGGCTCCGCCATGTGGGAGGCTCCGCCGTCATTTCCCCCGAAGGCGAAATTCTGTGCCAGGCGGATTTCAATCAGGAACAAGTGTTGACCTATACCTTGGATTTTGATTGGTTGCGGCAATACCGGGAATCTTTTCCCGTAGCAGCACAATGGGACTGAATTTTTAGGTGAAATAGGTAAATGAGGTGAAGAGGCGAAACAGATAAAAAGGGGGAATAGGTGTGTTGCGATTTTCATTTATTTGAATATCAATTAAATATAAAAATTTTCATTTTCAATGTGATTTGAATGAAAAAAATTGTATTTTTGCAACCTCAAAACTGAGATGGTGCTGTAGCTCAGTTGGTAGAGCAACGGACTGAAAATCCGTGTGTCACTGGTTCAATTCCCGTCAGCACCACAGAGCCCTGAAATTTTCAGGGCTTTTTTGTTTTCCGTCATTTCCCTTTTTTGTATATTTGCCCCGCTTTTACAGCGAACATTTCAACTATTGCAATATAAAAACATCAAGAATATGAAAAATAATCTGTTAAAACGATTTTCAAAGTACATTTCTTACGCTACAACCTCCGATGAATCATCCGAATCCTATCCCAGCACTCAAGCATTGATGGATTTTGCCGATGTGATGGTGGAGGAGTTGAAGTCTATCGGCATGACCGAAGTGAAGAAAGACCAATATGGTTATGTTTCCGCACTGTTGCCGGGCAACTCGGGCGAGAACACACCCGTTATCGGCTTTATCGCGCACATGGACACCGCTCCTGACATGCCGGGCATTGCCGCTCCGCGCATCATCGAAAACTATGATGGCAAAGACATCATGCTGGACGCCGAGTCCAATACGGCCCTAACACTGGTTGATTTTCCAGAACTTGCTGATTATAAAGGACAAACACTGTTGACTACCGACGGAAAGACACTGCTTGGAGCAGATGACAAAGCCGGTATGGCAGAGATTGTGTGCGCAATGGAGTACCTCATCCAACATCCGGAAATCAAGCATGGTCCCATTAAAGTGGCATTTACCCCGGACGAGGAAATCGGGCAGGGTGTGAAATATTTCAATGTGGAAGATTTTGGATGTGACTATGCCTATACCATGGACGGTGGCGCAATCGGCGAACTGGAATATGAGAATTTCAACGCCGCTTCGGCGGTCATCAAAATCCAAGGTCGCAACATACATCCAGGCTACGCTAAGAACAAAATGGTTAATTCACAGTTAATTGCGATGGAATTCAACAGCATGCTGCCAGAGTTTGAGCGCCCGCAATACACACAAGATTACGAGGGTTTCTTCCTGCTCATCCACATGGAAGGCAGCGTGGAAAACAGCCAACTCAACTATATCATCCGTGACCACGACAAAGAGAAATTCAAGGCCAAGAAAAAACAGATCCAACAGATTGTGGATTTCTTGAATGTGAAATACAACAACCGCCTGACCTGCGAGATCAAAGACCAGTACTACAACATGCGGGAGAAGGTGGAACCCGTGTTTTATGTGGTGGAGCGCGCTATGAAAGCCATGGAAAAAGCCGGGGTGAAACCTATCGTGCAACCCATCCGTGGCGGCACCGATGGGGCAAACCTTTCATTTAGAGGACTCCCCTGCCCCAACATTTTCGCTGGTGGACATAACTTCCACGGCAAATATGAGTATGTGCCATTAGAGTCCATGGTAAAAGCCACGGAAGTTATCATCAATATTGCGACTATGTGAGTTTAGTGCGCCTCGAACCAACTGGTTCCCTCGTTGATGTCCACATCCAACGGGACCGATAGTTTCATGGCGCCACTCATGTGTTTGACCACTAAGGGTTTAAGCACCTCCAACTCGTCTTTACGAGCATCGAAAACCAATTCGTCGTGAACCTGCAGAATCATCTTGCTCTGCAGGTTCCGTTGTTTCATCTCCTGATGAATACGGATCATGGCCACTTTGATGAGGTCGGCGGCAGTACCCTGTATGGGCGCATTGATGGCGTTGCGTTCAGCGGCACTGCGAAGCACACTGCTTTGCGCATTGATATCACGGATATAGCGCCGGCGGCCCAAGAGCGTTTCCACATACAAATGCTCACGCGCAAACTCCAAGGTGTTGTTCAGATAATCGGAAATTTTCGGGAAATTGCGGAAATAGTCCTCTATCAGCAATCGAGCCTCTTTCAATGGTATCTGCAAGCGTTCGGAGAGTCCGAATGGGGAAATGCCGTACAAGATACCGAAATTCACCGTTTTGGCTGAGCGGCGCATGTCTTTGGTCACCTCATCCGCGGGCACCCCGAAAATATGGGCTGCCATGGCCGCATGGATATCCTCGTTCTGGCGAAATGTCTCGATCATGCGCTCATCGCCACACACATGCGCCACAATGCGCAACTCTATTTGCGAGTAATCTGCTGCCAGAATCACATGCTCGTCATCGGTGGCCACGAACGCCTTGCGGATATCACGCCCGCGCTCCGTGCGCACCGGAATGTTCTGCAAATTGGGATTCACCGAACTCAACCGGCCTGTAGAAGTGATGGTTTGCGTAAAGGTGGTGTGTATGCGACCGGTTTTGGGATTGATCAGTTGCGGCAACGCATCAATATAGGTGGACTTCAGTTTGGTCAGTTTGCGCCATTCCAGAATCAGCGGCACGATGGGATGCTTGTGCGCCATCTTCAACAACACCTCTTCTCCGGTTTGGTATTGCTTGCTTTTGGTGAGTTTGGCATTCTCAATGATGCGCATTTTCTCAAACAACACCTCGCCCAACTGCTTGGGAGAGCCAATGTTGAATGAGGTACCCGCATATTCAAATATCTGATTCTCAAGCTCCTGTAATTCCGCTTTCATTGTATCGGAATTTTTCTGCAAGGTAGGCACATCAATACGCACCCCTGCGCGCTCCATATCAGCGAGTACGGGCACTAACGGCATCTCAACAGTATCAAACAACTTTTGCAATTGACTGTCTGTCAATTCTTTCTGTAAATATGGGAGCAATTGCACATAGGCACTCACTCGTTCCACCGCTAAATCCTGCAGCGTTTGGTGATCCTGCTTCATGGTATAGTTGAGATACGAACTGCAAATCCGCTCCAACCCGTGTTGGTTTTCGGGCTGGATGAGGTAGTGCGCAATCTGAAGGTCAAAAATATGGACTGTCGGTTCTATCTTAAAGGTTTTCAGATATTTATATGTGGGTTTGCTCTCAAAGGTCACCACAGTATGCTCTCCCGTGAAAATCCACTGAATAAGTTTTTGGTAATGGCGGTGTTCGCTTTCCACGAAATGGTAATAGCAGGTTTTGTCATCCAAAGAAAAGGCAAAACCGGCAATTTTCCCGTCTTGCATAATCCAATCGAAGTAACATTGGCTGTTAGCTGCTAATTGTTGGCCATTGGCTGCTTGGAGTTGGTTTAAGGATTCTATTTGGATAATGTTGGGAAGCAAGGTATCCGTTTGTGGCACAGGTTCGTTTTGTGCTCCGGCGCTCCCTTCCACCCCCTGGTTGAACAAATCCATCTCCGGTGCAGGCTGCTGCTGTTTCAGCGACAAATCTGTGAAGATGCGCTGCGACAACGCTTTGAATTCCAATTCGTTGAAAATGGCTTTCAATTTCACCGGATCCGGACCTTTGTACTCCATCTCGGCAAAATCATACTCTATGGGCACATCCAGCATAATGGTCGCCAACTGTTTGGAGAGAAAGGCCTGTTCCTTGTATTCCAGCAAGTGTTGGCGCTGTTTCTCCTTGTCAAGGTTGATGCCGCAGGCATACATATTCTCTATGGAATCGTAATTAGCAAGAAGTTTTTGGGCTGTAACCGGACCCACGCCTGGAACACCGGGTATATTATCGGAACTGTCGCCCTGCAAACCCAGAATATCAATCAATTGCTCCGGTCTTTTAATTTTGTACTTCGCACAAATCTCCTCCGGACCGAGAATCTCCGCCGGTTGCCCGAATTTGCCCGGGCGGTACATCTTGATGTTGGGTGTCACCAATTGTCCATAGTCCTTGTCCGAGGTCATCATATACACATCAAACCCCTCAATTTCAGCATGTTTGGCCAGTGTGCCTACAATATCGTCCGCTTCGTAACCATCCATCGCCACCATGGAGACCCGAAACGCCTCCAGAATGCGTTGGATATAGGGCACGGAATTGATGATGTCGTCTGGCGTGGCTTCACGATTGGCCTTGTAGTCCTCAAAGTCCGCATGGCGGAATGTGGGCGCACCGGTGTCAAACGCCACCGCAATGTGTGTGGGTTTTTCGTTCTTGATAATCTCATAAAACATATTGGTAAAGCCCAGAATCGCCGAGGTGTTCAGTCCTTTTGAGGTGAATCGCGGGCTCTTTATCATGGCATAATAGGCCCTGAAAATCAGGCCCATAGCGTCAATCAGGAAAAGTTTGGGTCTTTCAACTGCCATTTTTAATTCTCAATTTTGAATTCTCTTTTTCTATATTACCACCCTGGCCTTCGGCCACCCCTTCTAAAATAGAAGGGGATTATTATTCTCAATCCTCAATTTGCTAAATCTCTGGGTTGATCATTTGTGAATAATCACGGGGGCCGAAAATCGCGCTGCCAATGCGGATCATGGTGCTGCCCTCCTCTATCGCGATGGGATAGTCGTCAGTCATACCCATGGAGATTTCCTTAAAATCGGGATTATCCTGGAAATATTTATCTTTCAATGTGTTAAAAATCTGATGGAGATGCTGGAACTCGCGACGCACCAGGTTCATATCTTCCGTGAAGGTACCCATGCCCATCACACCGCAGATTTTCACATTTTTTAATGTTTGAAATATCTCCCCATTCAGCATCCGCTCGCATTCTTCCAAGGTAAAACCGGATTTTGTCTCTTCTTCGGCAATATGAAATTCCAGCAGACAAGGGATAACACGCTCATTCTTAACCGCATACTTGTTTACCTCCTGCAAAAGCGCTTCGCTGTGGATGCTGTGGATCATCGTAACATACGGGGCAATGTATTTGATTTTGTTGGTCTGCAAGTGTCCAATGAAATGCCATTGGATGTCCTTGGGAAGCACTTCGTGCTTGGCCTTCATCTCTTGCGCCTTGTTCTCGCCAAACGCCCGTTGTCCGGCATCATAAAGCGTTTGTATGTCTTCCACGGGTTTGAATTTAGAGACCGCAATCAGTTGGACATGGGCGGGCAGACTATTTTTTATCTGGTGATATTTTTCAAGATTCATAATCCTAATTTTGTGCAAAGGTACGATAATTTTCCGAATCGTTCATTCAAAGCAATAATATAGATGTTGACCTGATTTAAGTGTTGTTGATTGAGTTTCCGCCGTTCACTATGTTCACGGCGGAATGGTGCGCGCATCGAAAGAGTTCTTGGGGAAAATGGGCGGAATCCACAGCAAACTATATCGCCCGCATCACGCAATCCCAGAGTCTTTGGGCGGTAAGGTCCCAACTGAATCTGGTGCGTTGTTGGCGGCCTTTTTGGATCAGTTCCTGTCGCAAGGTTTCGTTGGTGGCCAGTTTTGTCATGGCGGCGGCAATCTCCTCCACCGAATAGGGATCCACAAGCAAAGCGGCATCGCCAGCCACCTCAGGCATGGAGGTCACCTTGGAGGTGATGACGGCCGTTTCCGCATTGAAAGCTTCCACGATAGGAATGCCGAATCCCTCGAAGAGGGTGGCATAGACCAGGGCATGCGCCGATGCCATCACTTGCGACAGTTCCTTGGCGGACAGACGGCCCAGAAAGCGCACATCTTGGGCAAAGGTCATGCTCCGGAGCACCTCATCCACATCGTCCTGTTTCCCGGCGCGCGCACCCACCACCAAGAATCTGGTATCGTCGCCCGCCTCTTTCTTATACCGCTCAAAAGCGCGCAAAATATTGGCCAAGTTCTTGCGCTTGTGGATAGCACTGACAAACAGGAAATAGCGGCATCCATCGGCATATTGCTGACGCACAGACGCTTGCTCTTCCTCGCTCAGGGGTTTGTACACGGCGTTGCTTCCGTTATAGACCACATCTATTTTCTCCTCCGGAATATGGTAAAAACGATGGATATCCTGTTTGGAAAACTCGGAAACAGTGGCAATGCGGACCGCCTTTCGGGCATAGCGAGGAAAGAAGCGTGTGTAGAAGTTCTGGTATTTTGACTTCAGGAAATCCTGGCTGTGCTCAAAGTTAAGGTCGTGAATGACATCCACTTGCGGCACATCTGCGCGCAGGGAAAGCCATCCGTCCGTGGAGAGGAAGAGGTCCGGTTTTATCTTGCGCAGGATACGCGGGATGGAAAACTCGAAATAGATGTACCAGAGGTAGGGATGGCGCGCGGGCGGGAAAATCTCCACCGGCACCACATTGTCGGCAAACACAAACTGCGGATCGTGCTTGCGGTCGAAAATAAAATAAAACGTATGTTCCGGATGATTCAGAACGATACGTTTCAAACTCTCATAGGTGAACCAGCCAATACCTTCCAGTTTGTCTTTTAGCAGTAATCGTGTGTTAACAGCTATCTTCATGCGATGTGACTGGTCATTGAAAAAAAAGTGACCCCGGCGGGATTCAAACCCACGACTTTCAGAACCGGAATCTGACGTTCTATTCAGCTGAACTACGGGGCCGGAAAGAGTTTGCAAAAATAAGAAAAAAACATCATCCGACAAAATGGATTTTTATGGACATAGTATCGCTAATACAATACTGTCGTGAGGAAACTATTGTCTCTGAGAACACTACCATTGTCGGCTTTGCCAGCTAAAAAAAATAGAGGCGCTACCATGGTAGCGCCTCCATAAATTCTCGGAAAATAGTATTTCCTATTATTTGTTCACTTGGAATTTCTTGTCACCGTTGACGAAGAAGTTCACAATCTGGTTGGCAGCAGCCAAACCGGCATTGATGTTGGCTTCGGCGGTCTCGGCACCCTGTTTTTTCGGGGTGGCGAAGAAGCGCTTCTCAAATTTGCTGAACTCGTCCAACGCATCGGGAGCAATGTCGGTGCAATATTTGAGGTCTTCTCTCTCGGCCATCAAAGCAAACAATTCTTCCTCGTTGATGACTTCCTTGCGGGCGGTGTTGATCACACAGCCGCCTTTCGGCATAAGTCCAACCAAGGCCTTGTTGATAGACTTCTTGGTCTGGTCGTTGGCCGGAATGTGCAGGGAAATGTAGTTGCAGTTCTTATACATGTCTTCCAATGTAGCGGGAACCACCACACCTTCGGCTTCCATTTTCTCTTTCGGGACGAACGGGTCGAAGGCCCAAACTTCCATACCGAGCGCACGGGCTTTTTCAGCCACGAGGCGACCCACGTTACCGTAAGCTTGGATACCAACTTTCTTACCTTTCAACTCAGCGCCCGTGCCGGGTTTGAAGGTGTTACGAGCCATATAAATCATCATACCGATGGCGAGTTCGGCCACGGCATTGGAGTTTTGGCCAGGGGTGTTCATCGCCACAATGTTGTTGGCGGTGCAAGCGGCGAGGTCGAGGTTGTCGAAACCGGCGCCGGCGCGCACAACCACCTTGAGGTTCTTGGCGGCGTCAATCACCTGAGCCGTAACCTTATCGGAGCGCACAATCATAGCGTCCACATCGGCCACTGCTGCGTACAACTCTTCAGGAGTTTCGTATTTTTCCAATAATACTAATTCATAGCCGGCTTTTTCCACGATAGCGCGAATGCCATCCACAGCGGCTTTTGCAAAAGGCTTTTGCGTTGCAACTAATACTTTCATTATTTTGATTATTAAATTATTAAATTATTAAGATATTAAATTATTTTTGGCCTTTATCTTTATCGAGATTATTTTTAGCTGTTTTCAAACTTTTTGTGAGCATATTAATAATGAAATTCAATTCTTTTATCAATTCGTCATACTCTACTAAAGTTATTAAACCGCTATCCTTCAACAATCTTAACCAGTAATTTGATTCCCTTGCTTCTTTCAATGATATATGAAACTTCGCAATGAAGTCATTAGTTGATTGCGCTCCAGATGCCTCTTCTATATTGGCTCCTATTGATGTTCCGGATTTGGCAAGTTGCTTTGAAATGATATATTCCTTTTCTTCAATCTGCAATTTTCGGCATAAAAGAATGATTTTTAGAGCAAATTGATAAGAATTATCCTTCAAAGCATCCTTCTTGCCATCCTCAGACATAATAGTTTAATATTTAATAACTTAATATCTTAGTAAATACTATTTGTTTGCTTTTTCGAAATCTTGCATGCAAGCAACGAGAGCTTCTACATCTTCCACGGTGCAAGCGTTGTAGAGGGAAGCGCGGAAACCACCCACGGAGCGGTGACCTTTGATACCGATCATGCCACGCTCTTTGGCGAAAGCCATGAAAGCATCTTGTTTGTCCTCATAACCAGGAGCCATCACCCAGCAGTGGTTCATGATGGAACGGTCGGCTTTGTCGGCCACAGTGCCCACGAACATGCTGTTGCGGTCGATTTCCTCGTACAACAAGTTGGATTTCTTCATGTTGATCTTGTTCATCTCAGCCACACCACCGATGGTGTTCTTCAGCCAAGTGAGGGTTTCGTGCATCACGAAAATAGGCAGTACAGGAGGAGTGTTGAACATGGAAATGTTCTTGGCTTCCTCTGCAGCGTGCGTGCGATAGTCAACCATCGTAGGCAGCGGGTTCATGTAAGCGCGGTCGCCAATCTGGCCAAGGATGTCCTTGCGCACGATGACGAAGGTAACGCCGGCAGGACCCACATTCTTCTGTGCGCCACCGTAGATAAGACCGTATTTGGTCACATCCACCGGACGGCTCATAATGTCGGAAGACATGTCAGCCACGAGCATCACATTGTTGCACTCTTCAGCGGTGAAGTCCTTGCGGATTTCAGTACCGTAGATGGTGTTGTTGGTCGTGATATGGAAATAGTCAGCATCTGCAGGAACTGTCCATCCTTTCGGGATGTAGTTGTAGGTCTTATCCTCAGAAGATGCGACGATTTCGGTTGTACCGAAGTTCTTGGCTTCTTTAGCGGCTTTCTTTGCCCAAACACCAGTTTGGAGATAAGCGGCTTTGGTCTTCATCAGGTTGGCAGGCACCATGAAGAATTGGGTGCTGGCACCACCACCGAGGAAAAGCACTTCGTAGTTGTCAGGAATGTTAAGAAGGTCGCGCCACAGTTGGCGAGTTTCAGCCATCACTCGCTCCCAACCCGGAGTACGATGGGAAATCTCCATCAAACCGACACCAGTGTTGTCAAAATTGCGGATAGCGTTGATTGTGGATTCAACTGCTTCTTTCGGAAGGACGCAAGGTCCTGCATTAAAATTATGTACTTCTTTCATAATTAATTGATTATGTTTGTGTTATATGATATTTTAGATTGTTGTTCTAAAAACTATGCAAAGATACGAAATATATTATGTTATTTCTCTATGCAAGTCATAAAAGGATGCATGATAAGACCATAATTCTCGAAATGAATGGAAGTCGTATCATGATAATTAAGGTCAAAACATTCTTGGGTAAGCACCGTATCGAACACGGTCATGGGCACCGGATAATGATACATCATCGCTCTAAAACGGGCCGAGTCCACAATTTCATATACGCCGCCGGAAGTGCAGGTGCACTTTTTCTTCTTTGTGCAAGACACGGAACAGGTCATTAAAACACAAAGGATTGATACTGCGGCGATTGTAAAATACTTTTTCATTTTAAAAGATTTTAACATTAATAATATATGTGGTAACGACCATCAATGATGTTTATTGCCAAAAAAAAACAGCAGCATTTAAAAACACTACTGCATTTTGTACCGAAGGCCGGGATCGAACCGGCACGAGTGTTACCTCATTGGTTTTTGAGACCAACGCGTCTACCTATTCCGCCACTTCGGCTTAGCGGGTGAAACCACCCAACTTCAACTCGTTGAAATCGGGTGCAAAAATACATTTTTTTTTAATATATGCCACCCGATAACAAATATTATTGCCCTATCCACCCTTGAATCACTTCCAAGGTGGCGGCAGGAACATCCAGTTTCAGTTTCTTGCGCATGCCACCCAAGTCATTTAACAACTTGTTGGGATTGGCTTGCTTAAGTTGATCAACGGTAAAAATATTCAATTTTTTCAAGGCGGGAATCCACGCAGCATCCATACCTAAGGCGATAAAATCCTCATCTTTGCTCACTTCCTGTTTCTTTTCGGGACGCATTTGCGGGAAGAAAAGCACATCCTGAATGGAAGGAGAATTAGTCATAATCATCGCCAAACGGTCAATGCCGATGCCTAAACCAGCGGTCGGCGGCATACCGATTTCCAAAGAGCGCAAGAAGTCTTCATCCAGCACCATGGATTCAGTGTCACCGCGTTTGCCCAGTTCCAACTGATCCTCGAAACGTTTACGCTGATCAATCGGGTCATTCAGCTCGGAGTAAGCGTTACAGATTTCCTTGCCGTTGCACATGGCTTCAAAACGCTCGGTAAGACCGGGTTTGGAGCGGTGCTTTTTGGTTAACGGGGACATCTCAATCGGATAATCGTAAATAAAGGTCGGTTGTATGAGTTTTGATTCGCAAGTCTCTCCGAAAATCTCGTCTATCAGTTTGCCTTTGCCCATGGTCTCATCCACCTTTACGCCTTGTTTTTTGGCAAACTCTGCCAATGTTGCCTCGTCCATTTCAGAAATATCGGTACCCGTGAAATGCTCAATGGCCTCGAACATGGTGTAGCGTTTCCAAGGGCGCTTGAAATCAATGATGTTCTCCCCTACCTGCACTTGTGTGGTGCCATGCAAGGCAAGAGCAATTCTTTCCACCATTTCTTCCACTGTGTTCATCATCCATTCGTAATCCTTATAAGGCACATAGAGTTCCATTTGGGTGAACTCGGGGTTGTGGAAACGGTCCATACCTTCGTTACGGAAATCCTTAGAGAACTCATACACGCCGTTGAACCCGCCCACAATCAGTTTTTTAAGATAGAGTTCGTCGGCAATACGCAAATAGAGCGTCATATCCAGCGTGTTGTGGTGGGTTTTGAAAGGACGGGCCGCCGCACCACCATAGAGGGGTTGCAGAATCGGGGTTTCCACTTCCAAATAACCTTTTTCGTTCAAATAATTGCGCATGGTGTTCACCAACAGCGTACGCTTGATGAAAGTGTCTTTGATCTGCGGATTCACGATGAGATCGATGTAACGCTGACGGTAGCGCTGCTCCGGATCCTGGAAAGCGTCATACACTTTGCCGTCTTTCTCTTTCACAATAGGCAGTGGGCAAACAGACTTGCAAAGAATGGTGAATTCCTTAACATGGACACTGATTTCACCCATCTGGGTGGTGAACACAAAACCTTTCACACCGATAATATCACCGATGTCCAATTTTTTGAACACACTGTTATACATGGTTTTATCCTCGCCGGGACATATCTCATCGCGTTTGGCGTAGATTTGTATTCTGCCGACGGCGTCTTGAATCTCAAAGAAGGAAACGGCGCCCATAATGCGCTGCGTCATAATACGACCTGCAATGCTCACATTCTGGAATTTGGAATTGTCTTTGGGAAATTCCTCCAAGATCTGGGTGGTTGTGGCATTCACTTCATATTCGGCAGCCGGATAAGGGTTGATACCGAGATTTAACAAATCGTCTAATTTTTTTCTACGGATAATTTCTTGTTCGGATAATTCTGGCATAACAACTGTGTTTTAGGTTGCAAAAGTACAAAAAAAGCAGGTGTGACGAGACATGGTGACATAAAAAAAAGAGACCGAACAATGTCGGTCTCTTTTCTATAGGTTTATGTTGAAATTATTTCACAACAACTTTCGTGGTGTGGTTGTTAACTTTCAGCATATAAACACCAGCGTTCATGTTGGCAACATTGATCTTGGTGCTGTTCACAACTTTGTCGCTGTAAACTTTTTGACCAACCAAGTTGAACATTTCAACGAGAACTTCCTCGTTGGTGTTGGTGTTAACGGTGATTACAGAAGTTGCAGGGTTCGGGTAAACGGTAGCAACTGCCTCTTCGACTTCAGGAACATTCACGATAGCGCAATCGTTGCAAGTGGCGTGGATTCCAATATAAGGTTTCGGATTTCCTTGCCAGAACATGTTGGGTTGAAGAACAGGGAACCATTTTTCACTTTCCGTAAAGTTTTCATCACCGGTAAATGTACCTACTTGAACATCGTTTAAAATTTCTTCTGTGAAGAGTTCGTTCCATTCTGTTCTCGGATCATCATAGAGGATGGTACGGAAACTGTTGATATCGGTACCGATAATGGAAGAGGTGTCTCTGGTGTTGCCCGGAATGAAGGTAACGCTTACACCCAGTCTTTTGCAGTTCAAGTTGTTCAGCTCAGCAGGAGCGGGCAAGTTGAAATAGTAGAAAAATACACTATCGGTAACCGTTTCATAATCGAAAAGAACATCGTCCGTAACGATAACGGCGTTATTACCTAAAGAAATGAAAGCGCTGTCATATTCGCTCCAAGTGGAGTAGTCAGCAGCATAAGTTTTGTTGTTGTAGGGAACACGGATCATAGAGAAACCAGGACCATAATCAGTGTGTGTGTCATCATAGTAATACAACGGTTGATAAATCGGTTCATCATCCAAATTGTAGAAATAGGAAATTCTAACGGTATCCACAACGCTGGTAGGAACATTGGTACCCCAGTGGTACTGTACCAGCAACTGAAGGGAGTCGATGGAATAGTTACCGGATTGACCAATCAACGGAACATTCATGCCGGAATAGTCAGACAAATCATAGAAATCGGTCCAGCATTGGTGATCCCAATCATAGAATTGGCCGAAGGACATGAATTGAACAGGTGCGTTTCCAGAAGAGAAAGCAAAACGACCATTGGTGTCGCACAAAATAGGAGGTGAAAAACCATCCAAATCCATACCCCAATAAGCTTCAAGGGCATCTGCGAAGTTGAACCAAAAATCAGCTTGGGTATCAACACCCTTCTGCATAGTTGTAACAGCCTTTGCTTCTTTGTTACCAATCTCAAAGGAAGTTTTATCCTTCACAACGCGAGGGGTAAACTGAGCAAATGTTGTAGCTGCGATGAGCACAGCAACTAAAAGCGTAAATACTTTTTTCATTTGTTTAAAAATTTTAGTTTATAATTAAGTTTTAAGCTTCTATTTTTAGAGCCTGCAAATATACATTTTTTTTTGAAACACGGTATAATTTGAAAAAATTATGATTTATTAAGATTCTTCCGAAAAATTGTCAATTTCTTCCCGCAGATTCTCAATGATGAAATTCTGCCGTTCCATGGTATTGTTGCCCATGTAATATTCTATTATCGCATCAATATTAGCTTTTGGGTCCAAAACCACCGGTTCCAAACGGATAGATTTTCCAATAAAACCTTGGAATTCCTTGGGTGAAATTTCACCCAAGCCTTTAAATCGTGTAATTTCGGGTTTGCCACCCAATGACTTGATAGCCGCCAATTTTTCCTCTTCCGAATAACAATAATGTGTTTTTTGTTTATTGCGCACGCGGAAAAGTGGCGTTTGCAACACATACACATGACCCGAACGAACCACATCGGGGAACAGCTGCAGGAAGAAAGCCAGCAGCAGCAAGCGGATATGCATGCCATCGACATCGGCATCGGTGGCTATGACAATATTATTATAGCGCAATCCTTCCAAGCCATCTTCGAGATTCAACGCGGCCAGAAGCAATGCCAGTTCCTTGTTTTCATAAATGGCACTCTTCTTCTTGATAATATTAGCCGGCTTGCCCATCAAACTGAACACCGCTTGCGTGTTAGGATCTCGTGACTGGGTGATGGAACCGGATGCTGAAATACCCTCTGTGATAAAAATAGTGGTATCCAAGGCACGCGAATCATTTGTGTTGAAATGATACTTGCAGTCGCGTAGCTTGCTGTTGTTCAAACTCACCTTCTTCTGCAGCTCTTTTGACTGTTTTTTCAGATTGGCGATTGCTGTGCGCTCTTTTTCGGCTTCCTGAATTTTTTTCAAAATAATGTCCGCCACCTCCTGATGTTTGTGGAGATAATTGTCCAACAATCTGCCAATCATTTCGTTAACATAATAACGGACCGTTTGCCCGCCTGGTTCCATGTAATCGGAACCCAACTTGGTTTTGGTCTGCGAGTCGAACAGCGGATCTTTGATTTTCACCGACATGGTAGCGCATACGGAGTTGCGCACATCGCTGGGTTCAAAGTTCTTCTTATAAAAATCGCGGAAGGTTTTCACAATGGCTTCACGCATGGCCTGTTGGTGCGTACCCCCGTGGATAGTGTATTGGCTATTTACAAAAGTGTAATAATCTTCGCCATACTTGCGGTTGGTGTGCACCATGGCAAACTCGAAGTTCTCATCCGTCAGATAAATGGGCTCATACAAACGGTCTGAACCTGTTTCCTTGTTCAACAAATCCAACAATCCGTTTTTGGAATAAAACTTCTGCCCGTTGAAGTTGATCGTCAGTCCGCGGTTCAGATAAACATAGTTCCAAAGCAGATTTTCGATGTATTCGGTGTACCAATCGAAGTTGACAAAAATAGAATCATCCGGCAGGAAAGAGGCCATCGTGCCGTTCTTCTCTGTGGTATCTTCAATTGGATATTCTTTTATCAGTTTGCCTTTGGAAAATTCGGCTTTTTTGATTTTGCCATCGCGTACACTTTGCACCAAAAGACTGGTGGACAATGCGTTAACCGCTTTCACACCCACACCATTCATACCGATGGAGGCAAAGTCGCCCTTGAAGTTACGACCGGTGTTCATCTTAGAATAGCAGTCCACTACTTTGTTGAGCGGAATACCACGGCCGTAGTCACGCACGGTGACGCGCTTCTCTTTGATAGTCACTTCAATAGCTTTACCGTAGCCGTTCATGAACTCATCAATGGCGTTGTCCATCACCTCTTTCAGCAGCACATAAATACCGTCATCGTGGGAGGAACCATCGCCCACCTTTCCGATATACATGCCGGGGCGCGTGCGGATATGGTCATCCCAATTCAGGGTTATAATAGCATCGTCTTTGTATTCTGACATAAATGATTATCTTACAAATGGTCTAATCCTGTTTTTCCGGTTTGTAGAGAGGCGACGAGCCGCTTTTCCACAAGGGTAACATAATGGTTTTATCGCATTCTTTTCCAAATGCGGTGCAAAAGTACAAAAAATTCGGTTGCTCGCGGTGAGACAATCATTGCTCGCCATTCACCTGATACACCGTGTCCGACACGATGGTGGTGTCGCGGATCACGACGGTCCGGCAGACGGGCACCTTTTGGGTGATGATGACGGGGTCGGGATTCGTTGTTTCTTCCGTTTTCGCTAATGCGGCGGGTGGTGTCCCGACAACGCTGGCGGGTGACGTTTCGGTGTTGGTCCGTAGGGGCGAATAATTATTCGCCCCTACAACGGAATTTGTTCCTACAACGGAATCTGTCGCCACAATGGGTTCCGTCAAGGTATTCGTGTCCGGAGACGCAACCGTATCAGGAGACATTGCGCGCACCGTCTCTACCATCGGGGACGGATCATTGGCCGGGTTCGGGGCGACGGGGTGGTGACGACCCGCCTGCCAACCGACGGCGCCGCCCGTGACGCCCGCGGCCGTGACAAGGAGTAGGGTGGCCTTGTGCGCCGCGATGGCGGTGATGAATTTGCCCGGGGTGGTGGCCGCCGTTTGGACGATTCCGGCGGCGGATTCCATCCGCAATCCCGACAATTTGGAACGGTACAACCGGTCCAACCGGCGGGAATCGGCGTTGGTTCGTTTCAGGATAAAAAGCAGGGGTATCATAAGCAATCCTTTTCTCTTGTTCTCTTTTTGTTTGTATTTGTCGGTGAGCATTTGGCCCAGACGCACGCGGGCCCGGTGGTGCAACTGCTTGGAGCAGGCCACCGAGATGTCGAGCAGTCCCGCGATGCGCCGGTGCGAGTATCCTTCGATGGCGTAGAGGTTGAAGACCGTCCGTTGCTGTTCCGGCAGCTGCTGGACGGTTTCCAACAGCTCCTTCTCTGTGAAGTCGGCGGTCCAAATCGGTTCGGTGTCTTCGTCTGGGCGTTCGGCGGCGGGTTCCGACTCCAAGGCGATGAAATCGGGCTTTTGTCGCAGGTAGTCGATGCAGTGGTTCACGGCGATGCGGGTCAGCCAGGCATCGAAGCGGCCGAAGGCGCGGTAGGCCTTGAAGGTTTCCATTGCCTTCAGGAACACGTCCTGCGCCAGATCCTGCGCCACCGTCCAGTCGTTGACATAGCGGTAGCAGATCCCGACAATCCTGCTGTGACCCCGCCGGTACTGCTTCTCCCAAAATTTTGCCTTGTCCATTTGATACTGTTGCCGACTGCCTGCCCACTAATCACTAATCACTGATCACTAATCACTAATATCATAACGTGAAAAAGTGAAAAGGTGACAGCCGGGGGCAAAAATAAAAATGTTGGTCCGTTCACGTTCACTACAACTGTATTTCAAACCTGAAGCCAAGTAATGGTATCGCAATGAAAACATATCCAAAATCGACAGTCCAGCTTGCCCCGAACCACAATTGTTTGTTGTTCCGGTATCGGTAGCTGCAACCAAGATAATTGGATATATAGCCACCCCATCCCCAATAACTCTTGAATTCTCCATCTTGTAACGGGTAGGAAGTCAATTCTATGGACGGACCACCTGCAATGCCTATGACAGGACTCCATTTGAACCTGTTGAACCAACGGTATCGGAAGTCCAAACCCAATTTGAAACCGACGTTTTCAAAAGACCTGAGGCCGTTTTTGGAACCGTTGGAGATACCTTTCATAGGCATAACGAATGTCAAATCTTCGTCGTAGCCATGCGTGTATGCAAATTGAAAATCCAGCGAAAGTATCAGCCAAGGGTTAAATTGGATACCGTTCAGTACATGCAAACGAACCCCCATTTCGTAATATTTCTGATTGTCATACTCCATCGCAAAGGGCTGAAGGACATAATCCACCCCAAGAGCATGATAATAGCTGACTTTTGATTTCCGTTTTTCGGGTTGGTTTTTGTCCGTCTGCATCGGGACCAACGTGTCGTGCACTCGCAGCGTGTCGTGCACGAAGAGGGTGTCATAGACTGGCTCTTCCTCCACCACGTACAGGGTGTCGCGGTGCTGGGCGGAGAGGGGAGAGGCGAGGGCGAGGAGGACGACGATGACGATGGATAGACACACACGTATTGCGCTGCGCGTACCGGTATCGCTGTCTCCGCAGTCCGAACTTGTCTCTGGTGCCAAGTCCCACACTGCGCTGCGCTTGTGTGGGGTTAATTGCGCTTCGCGCGTTTTGCCCCTTCGGGGCTGCTTAAGGAAGTAGTTTCTAATATACATAGCCATATCGGATTATCACTGTTCACTATAATCATAACGTGAAAAAGCGAAAAGGTGACAGCCGGGGGCAAAAATAATAAGAAGCTCTTGCACAATCTGGTATGATACCACAAACAGACTGACATTCAGAAATTCTATAATATATTCCCCATTCAGATTCCAACCATCTCGCTATATCTCCATAGAGGCCAGCATTGAAAGGCAGACACGACACATTCTTTGTACATTCCAAAGACAATATCATCATCCATAAATTTCTCCAAAACTGGACATTAATGGTTACCGTTTTTTTTCAATAAATGAAAAAAATGTAGAGAATGTTCACGGAAGCCGGATCAGTGTAGAGCCAGTAGTGCTTCGCATGTCAGTGAGCAACTGCACGGCATAGACACCATCCTTCAGCATGGAGAGGTCGATGTCGGGGCGACCGCTCTGGGTCCGCACCAAACTTCCGTTAAGCGTATAGACATTGAACATGATCTGTTTGGGGATTTCGTCCCCGAAATCGGCATACAGGTGGCGGTTCTCCACTCGGAACTTCACCCCCTGCGGTTGGTGCTGGCTCAGATCGGGGATGCTGGAGGGCAGATCCAGCACGTAGAGCAGTCCCCGGTAGGCATCAATCTGACCGTATCCGTAGGTGTTGTTAGGGTACACCAAGGTATTGTCGGGGTGTGTGGAGGTTTCGCGGATTACTTCCATGGCTTCGGCGGGAGTGAGATCGGGTTTGGCTTGCAGCCACAGCGCGACAACCCCGGCCACTACGGGTGAGGCCATGGAGGTGCCGCTCTCCGCCAGGTAGTAATAGTCCTTGCCGTTATATTGGAACTGGTGCGTGATGTTCTTCTTGATGCCGGCAAAGTCGCCGTAAAAACTGTTGTAAGCGGCGTTGATGTTCAAGCCAGGCGCCACCACATCGGGTTTTATCCGCCCGTCGAAAGTGGGGCCGCAGGAGGAAAACTTGGTGATATGCCCGATCTGGTCAGGGGCAAACTGGACCATGTCGTAGTACTCATCGCCATCGATGTTGGTCACCGTGGACTTGTAACCGGTGGCACCTGCCGCGATGATATCAGGCAATATCGCCGGCCAAGAAACGGAGTAACCCGGCTGCGCAAAACTGTACTGCGGCACGCTCTCAACATTGGTAAAGGGGCTGAAACTGATGTCGCTATACAGCCATGCGGGGTTTTCACTGGTGAGTAGCACTAACGCGCCACATAAGAACAAGTAGCCAGAGTTCGGCATGATGCCCTGAATGTGATAGACGGAACCACGCGGATCCTGATAAGGAGTCAACGTGACATCCAGCTGCACCTCGCCCATGCTGACGGTAGTGGTGAAATGGCTGCCGTTCACAGCGTCAATGCTGTCGGTGTGGAAGGAGATGGTTCCTTCTATGCCCCCGCCAGTGAGGCCCATACCCAGAAAATCAAAACGGACGAACTGGTTGCCTGGGGTCACCAAGTCGATGTCAATGTACTGGCCGCTGTAGATCCCGTTCTCGATGCCAGTGCCTGCCTGAAGGTCCGAGGCCCCTTTGGCCAAGAAGCAAGAACGGTTACCGTCGTTACCTGCGCCCGCCACAATGATGCGCCCCGGTCCGACGAGCTGCTGCAAGGCCTCGCCTTCCAATATGCGCTGGCGGTTCAAGGTGATGCTCTCACAGCTGCTGAAGTTGATGACACAGGGCTTGCCATCGGCCTGCGCACGGTCGAAGATCTTCTTGAACCCTAACACTGCAATGGCCGAGGTATTCTCATCAGGGTTCTCAAACTGCTCGCGCTCTGAGTTGAAGTCGGCGAGGTATATGTCGGCTTCCGGAGCCATGCCCTGGTACTGTCCATTCACGGCGGAGCCAGCCATGATGCCAGTCACGTGAGTGCCGTGGATGCCGTTTAGGGTGTATTGCGAGTGTTCGAGAGCGGCAATCTCCGCTGCAGTTTCCAACGCATGACCCAACGTGCTGTCGGCATTCGGCCAGTGGAAGTCGTAGTAGTATTGGATGCGCAAATCACCATTGGCATCCAGAAACGCGGGATGGGTGAAGTCGTAATAACTGTCGAAGACCCCCGCCGCCACTCCGGCTCCGGTGTAGGCCTGCGGCAGGTCCTGGCCAGTATAGACGGCAGAGGCGTTCACTTGCTGCGGAGTCACGTCCATCGCGGGGCGAGGCATCCGCTCAGCCTCGATGCGCTCGATGGTGTCGTTGTTGGAAAGAGCCGCCACCTCCCCCAGCGGGATGCGCGCGATGTAGATGCGGCCCACATGGTCGATGAGACGGCAGTGGTGCGTACTGAGGAATGTGTCGGCATCACAAGGGATGGAAAACGAAACCAGGGCGGTTACTCCTTCGGCGAACACCACCCCTTCTTGCGTGTTCTTTAGTTTGGAGCATTGATGGACTAATTCCTTTAGATGTGAAGATACTTTGTTGGTGTTCAAATCGTTTTGTGCAAAATTGGTCCAACATACAAGCATCAAACAAAGGATATTGATAATTTTTTTCATATAAAGATTGTTTTTTATATAAGGAACGTAAATACAAAAAAACAGCTGAATTTACTTTATAAATGCATTTTTAATAAGAATCAAGTTTATAGGTGCAAAATTAGGAAAAAACATTCACGCGGGTTGTGGAATCCTATTTTTTCTCACTCTATAATTTAATTTATCTGTATCAGTAAAATTTCATCATTTGGAAGATTTTCAAAAGAGGTTTTTCTTGGCAAATACTGCCTGATAAGTCCGTTCATGTTCTCATTGGCACCACGCTCCCAGGAAGGATAGGGATGTACGAAGTAGTAGTCCACGCCGAAGCCCTCGGTAATGGCCTTGTCACGAGTCTCTTGCGCGTGCTTCCCCGACAGCTTTCTACACCATTTCTGCGCAGATGCCAATTCTATTTTGCGTCCGATTTCCCTTTTTCCTCCGAAATCACACTCTAAAGTCGCCTTTTCGCTGCGCGGCAAATATAACCTGTATGACACCGTTTTGTGACTTTTATATCCTAATTTGCAAAAAACAATCCCTTGGATGCATCTTATCACAAAAACGATATGTATGGTTTTTGTACGGTTTGATTGCGTAACTTTGGCCGTGAAAATTTGAAACATGAAAGAGATAAAAGCAGAAGGAGCTGGCCATACCCTACGATTTCTGGATGCGCCTACAGTACGGTTACGAACACGACTGTCTGGTCATTGCCAAACGCAAGGTGGAAGAGCAGCAGCGCACCTGGCGCGAGCCATCCCTTGTGAGCAAGGTGGCGTCAATTCTTTAAATCGGCAGGAAATTGCGCGATCTTGGGCAAAATCTTCCCAAAAATCCAAGTGGCTCACCCGAGGTGCGTTCGCTTACAACTTCTCGCATTTTTTACAAGATGCATCTTTTATCACAAAAACTGCATCTTTTCAATCGATAATTGTCACTTTTATAATATTGATTCTTAATGAATTAAAAGTATTTTGCTCTTGAGTCGTTTGCTTTAATTTTGTAATTTTGCGGGCAAACAATATCAAAAATGAAAGAGAAAATTCTATCCTCCGACAACTCCATTCAGAACATCATTTACGACATCAGAGGCGTCAAGGTTATGCTAGACTACGACTTGGCAGCCATTTACGGTGTGGAGACCCGTACTTTGAACCAAGCCGTGAAGCGAAACATGGAACGCTTCCCACAAGATTTTATGTTCAGGCTTACAGAAGAAGAATGGGATGCTCTTGCGCAATCTGGTATGATATCACAAATTGTGATATCATTGCTCAGCAAACGAAAAAAGACCAGTCCACCATACGCTTTTACGGAACACGGGGCGGTGATGCTTGCTTCCGTGCTTCGGAGTCCAAGTGCCGTACAGATGAGCGTGATGGTGACGAGAGCGTTCATCGCCATGCGGCAAGCACTCTCGTCAATGCTGTCATACGACTTGAAAATCGAGCAACTCTCACACAAGGTTGACCAACTGAACGCGCACGTTGAGGAAATTCTGCACGATCAGAACGACATTAACCAATTGCAGTCGCAATTCAACAGCGAGGTTGCCTTGCAAATTGAAGTAATTAACGATGCGCTGGATCAGCTGCGCGAGAAGAAAGAGGAACCGGACAACCCGATAGGATTTAAATTGCAGTAAGAGTACTCCAAACGACTTGAGTTTACATAATTAAGACGATGAATAGTATGTCGTCGTTAATGAAAAAAATTTACCTTTGCTGTCGTTTAACAAGTTGTGGCACTTTTATGTTTTTTTGCGTCTTAATAAAAAACGAGCATTAATTTTATGAATATGAAAAATATACGATTGACAACCATTTTTCTTACACTTTTACTGTCATATGGACACGTTTGTATGTCCCAGCAGTTAGACAAGCATATTTTGAAGACTCAGCGGGATATTGACTTGTTTTTTGAAAAATATGATGAGATTTATGATGTGTATCATGACTTTTACAAAGATAAACAGTTCGATAAGGCGATTCTCCATCTAAAAGAACTTGTCACATTCTTTGACACAACTGCTATTGACAGTCAGTGGGTGGATGCTAGGATCTACAAGGAAGAAATGACAGCCGATGTATATTATAATCTTGCATGCTGCTACGCATTGACGGCACAAAAGAAACTGGCATTGGAAACACTGGAAAAATCCATACGCGTAGGTTACAAGGATTATCGTAATATGCTTAACGACAGCGATTTTGAGAGTATCAGAGAAGACAAGAAATTCAAATCCTTACTTGAAGAGATTAAGCAATATGACCGATTGGTGATTTTGCAAAAGTCATCTGCCTATATCAAGGAAGACATTGATTCGCTGCCGCAATTTGTTTATCAAGATTCTGGAGACTATCGTTTAATGAATGTCAGGGAATTTTTTGATTTGGACTCCGTTGCCGGTGACGGTGACGAGATTTCCAAGATCCTGAATATCCTTCATTTCGTTCATAAAGCTATCCGGCACGATGGGGGCAATTATGCGCTGTGTGAATTTGATGCTATAGATATCTACAATTATCACAAATCAACAGGAAAAGGTGTCAATTGCCGTCATTTGGCCATTGCTTTGAATGAGATGTATCTTTCGATGGGCATACCATCGCGATATGTGACCTGTATGCCATACGACGAGAAAGATCAGGATTGCCACGTCATAAATTCGGTTTGGTCGTCACAATATCAGAAATGGATTTGGATAGACCCCACTTTCGAAGCATACGTGAAAGACGAGAATGGTAATTTCTTGAGCATTCAGGAAGTGCGAGAGAGGCTAATTGAAGGACGACCTGTTTTCCTAAATGAGGATGCCAACTGGAATAATGAGAACAAGCAGACAAAAGAATACTATTTGGATAGCTATATGGCGAAAAATCTATATTGGTTTGATTGTGTAACGAATTATTGCTTCAATCCAGAGAGCAGATACAGATATGTGGAGAATAAACACGTGGTTTTAACACCGTCAACATACGAAACGCCATCAACATACGAAAATTCCAGCGATTGGGCCGTTATCACCCACGATGCCGATTATTTTTGGCAAGCTCCAATAAAATAAATGATAAAATGTGATTTTATCGTTTTCGGTCGGTAGAGACGCGCAGATGGTTTTACGCTCCCTTTCTTTCGCGTGCCGTAAGCCATCTTTTCAACAAAAATGTGCAGAAATAGGGTATCGTGTAGAACTTCCCGTTGAATCCTATATTTTGGGCACAGAGTTTTATCCCGTATCGTATGTCTGCATATTTGTCGTTTTCTATCAAAGCGTTCAGTGATTTCGTGGCTCCATTTTTCGCTTTCACCTCCACTGGGACGAGACTGTCCGTATCCCGGATGAAAAAATCCATCTCTAATTGCGCATTCTCCTTTTTGTAATAATAAAGGGGATACCCCATTTTGAAGAGAGCTTCAGCCACAAGGTTTTCGTAAACAGCCCCTTTGAAAACACCCAGGTTTTGGTTTCTTCTCAAATCGTTGCCTGATTCTTCGTCCATAGCTGCCAACAGAAGACTGTTGTCGTGGTAATAGATCTTGTATTGGTTGGGAATATAGTTCCCTTTCAATGGTAGTTCGGGAAATTGCAGGTTGTGGCAGAGATGAACCGTGCCGGAATCCGCCAGCCATTCCACACATCCGGCATATTCCCGGTTTCTGGCATTGGTTGAGATTTTCGTGATTTGGAACTTTTTGTTCTCTTTTGCGAGAAATATGGGTATATTGCGATACACATTCTTGATTTTGGCCTTGTCCAAACCTTTCGCGTATTTCACAATGTCTTCCTCGTAATCGGTCAGAAGCTGTTTCTGGAGGGGAAGCGTGTCGTGGAAAAGGTTGCTCTGAATGTAGTTGCTGACAATTTCAGGCATACCCCCTACTACCGCGTATTCCAAAAACAGCTTTGTCATCACCGACATCTCCAATTCGTTGAAAGGCGTGACGTTCACCAGATGTTCCAGCAAGGAATCCACCTGTGCATCCGAATACCCCTTTGCCCAAA
>Ga0310694_10000977_pt1 | contig 34446 bp, 25 predicted proteins | sample 174DNAGHGhighgp2_FD_203884 | JGI IMG/M metagenome (GOLD analysis project Ga0310694, IMG submission 203884) | Sheep rumen microbial communities from Palmerston North, Manawatu-Wanganui, New Zealand - 1742 DNA GHGhigh gp2 (v2) (version 2) | ecosystem: Host-associated > Mammals > Digestive system... | reverse complement strand
CACAGTCAGCGGAGCAGCCTCTTGCGTCTCTTCTGCGCCTGCGTTCTGCACCTTCGGTTCGGGCAGGGCGCGTTTGTTCACTTTCTGGTTCTGGTTGAGCGGGATAGCATCAATCTGCATCGTTACGGCTGGCACCATATACGGCGGCTTCTGATCCATGATAAACGCGTCAAGCGCACGTATATCAATCTTCCTGTCGCTGACAATATATGCTGCTATGAACTTGCCTCCGCCATCGGGGTAATCAAACGCCTGCACCGTAGCATCCTTGATGCCGTCAAACTGACGGATCACCGCTTCTACCTCTTTGAGTTCGATGCGGAAACCGCGGATCTTCACCTGACCGTCCTTACGCCCGACGAACTCTATCGCACCGTCCTTACGGTAACGAACTATATCACCTGTGCGATAGACGCGCAGGCAGTTGTCGCCGGCAGCCCCGAAGCCGTCTTTCGGACTGAACGACACAAACGCATCCGCTGTCTTCTCCGGCTGGTTGAGGTAACCTATACCTACCTGCGGACCTGCCACCAGCAGTTCGCCCGCTGCACCCCAAGGCAGACGCTTGCCGCACTTGTTCGCTATATACAGGTCGGCTGTATCGTTCGGGTAACCGATAGGGATGTTCGGCTCGTTTTTCTCCACCCAGAAACTGGATACATACACGGTACACTCCGTCGGTCCGTACGCATTCAGCAGTTTGTAACTCGGCGGATTCATACTCATCATTTTTTCTCCGCCTGTACCCAGGTACTGCAGAGCGGGTATCTCCGGATAGTTGATCACCATCTGAGTAGCCATCTGGGTGGTCATGAAGACGTGTGTTATACCCTCTTTCACGAAATAGTTGTACAACTCCTCCAGATCAAAGCGTATATCGTCGCCTATCACATACATCGCACACCCTGCGCACAAGCACCCCCACATGTCGTGCATGAACGCATCAAAGCCGTAACCGGCGTACGTTGCATACCGGCTCTCGGGCGTGAGACCTATATGGCGAACATGGAAATCGCAGAAACTCAATATGTTCTGCTCGCTCAGCATCACACCTTTCGGGATACCTGTTGTACCGGATGTATAGAGCAGAATGAACGCATCTTCGCCGTCGTATTGGGTGGCGTCGGAACGCATGAACTCCAATCGCTCCGCCGGATAACTGCTGTCCAGCGGCATAGCGGTCATTCCGGCTTTCGCTATCGCCAGCGGCACTATCACCATCTGTTCGTTGCGCGGAACGGAATAGCCTATCACGTGCTCGCCGCAGCGAACGGTGTATTGCGGATCAACACTATCCGACAGCCTGTCCACCTCGGCGTACGTGAGACGCACATCGCCGGATACGATACAGATAGCGTCCGGCTGAGCAGCCACGTGTTGCTTGAAGCGCTTAACCAGCGAGTCATCCTGGTCATGCTGCACCGCGTTACGCTGTTCTGCTTTCGGATTCTGCTCGTCCAGCCATCGCACTTGCTCGGCATCGCAGTAGTCGATGTCCTTCACCGTCTCTGCACCCGCCATCGAGCACAGGATGGTGCTGAACGTCTTTGCCAGTTCGTGCATGAACGCATCCGTATAATCGGCGGCGGAATATGTCATCCTGAGAGCATAGGCGCCCTCCGATTCAAGCAACTCGGCACACAGTCTCCACACCTGGTCTTGTTCGCTCCCGTCAACCGGAGCACTGCCCTGACAAACGAACAGCACCTGGTTGTTCAGCCCTAAATCTTGCACGGCGTCCTGATACGCATAATGCATATACCCGCACGCCTGCTGCAATTGTTCATCCAGGCTCGCCATGAGTTCGCGCAACGGCATAGCGGACGACTGACTGCTCCAGTTGGCATATACCGGCACGATACGAACCGTCTCGTCCGAAGCATCACCGGCTTGCCCGCAACACGCTGTGCAGTAGGAGGCTTTCTCCTCTGCCGAATACGCTGCCAGTAGCAGCGACCATGCGGTTTGCATAGCCACGCTCTCCGGCACACCGAATCGCTGCGCTATAGAATGAACCTTGTCGTTGCTGACCGACAGGGCATAACTCTTGTTTACTACACCGCTACTCTCCAAGCCCGCCTCGGGAATAGGCACGCTGTCTGCGTCCGCTGCTTCGCCGTAAGTCTTGGCGTACCACTCACGCGCTTCACTCATCTGCGCCTCTGACTCCGAACAGTGCGGATGACTTGATGCCTCTTTCATAGTTGCTAATTTTCTATTTGGAAAATATTCTGGAATCCGCTCATGCGGAAGATATCGGCTACATCCTCGTTCATGTGGGTTATACGGATGCTGCCGCCTTGAGCCTCGCTCTCACGCTTGAGTTGCATGAAGAACCGTAGTCCGGCGGAGGATATATACTCCATCTCGCTGCAATCGATCACCAGCGGCTTGCCGGCAATGTTGAGTACCTGCTGCAGATCGTCTGCCTGTTCGGTTGTGGCGATGGTATCCAGTTCGCCGATGATTTGAACGGTTGTCTCCTGACCGTTACCTTGAATGTTTATTTGCATATTATATAGCTATAATGATTGTCAATTCGTTTATTCCGTTCTTGCGGTTATAACTCAGGTCATCGGCTATCTGTCTGACGAGTGCTATGCCCAATCCGCCTACCTGCCGGTCGGCAGTCACGGCATCGGTGTCCACCTCTGCCTGTCGCGTCGGGTCGAACATGCCGCCATTGTCACGCAGGGTGATCGTCAGTTCCTTGCCTCCTGAGCTTATGCGCTCTGTCACATTGAGCGTCACCTCCATCCAGTCGGCCTCCGAGTATTTGATGATGTTCACCACCATCTCTTCTATAGCCAACTCCATCTTTTTCAGTGCACGCGCGTCCATGCCCGCGCATGAACCATAACTATGGAGTCTGGTCCGCAGCGCAGGCCATTGGTCCAATTTGCTCTCCACGTGCAGTTGCAGCGGTTGAACGCGGCTCGTCTTGGTGATGGCCATCAGGGTCATATCGTCCGCCTGCTCGGCATTGCCGGTGAACTGCATTCCTGCCTCACTGATGGCTAACATATCTCCGTCTGCCAATGCACGGATATTGTTCTTCACTATTTCCATCCAGCGCTGCATGCCGAGCATCTCGCGTTTCTCGTTGCGTGCTTCGGTCAGTCCGTCGGTGTACAGCACGATCATCCCGCCTTCGCCGAGCATCGTTCCCTGCTCGGCATACTTGAAGTTCCCGTCATATCCGAGCGGTATGTTCGGCTTGATGTCCAGTGCCCTGACTGCTGATTGCTGATTGCTGATTACTGATTGCACGGGGACCCCGCAAGTTTGCGCAGCGGGGTGTATTTGAGTGTTGACCATCAGCGGCGGCAGGTGACCCGCGTTGCAGTACATCAACTCGCCGGTAGGTATATGCAGCCTGCCGATAAAAGCGGTCACGAACATCAGGCTCGGGTTGTTCCCGCTGAGCACGGCGTTCATCTCCTCCATAATATCCTTGGGCGACTGCAGTCGCTTGACAGCGGAACGGAACAGGTTCACGGTAGCACTCATCAGCATCGCTGCCGTCACACTCTTGCCGCTCACATCGCCTATCACGAAGTACAGGTCATCGTCCTTGCGGTAGAAGTCATACAGATCACCGCCTACCTCACGCATCGGTACAAGTGCCGCCTGCAGTTCCACATCCGGCCACGGATCACCTTTCACGCGGCTGCGTAAGCCCTCATGCAAGATGCCCATCTGGATAGTGCTGGCAATCTGCAACTCTTTCTCCATCACCTTGTTGGCGGTGTCGATACGCGTGAACGCATCACGCTCGCGACCGATCTGACGGAGCAGTAAGCCAAGTATCAATATACCCGACAGCAGCACAGCAAGAGTAATCAGACTCGTCCAGGCTATATCGTCACGGATATGATACTCCGGCACGCCGATCACCAGGCGCATGTTCGTGGGCGACAACACGCGCTCATACATGATCATCTCTCTCTTGTCCGAGGCGCTGCCAATCTCCACAATCAGCGTACCCTCCGAACTGTACAGCCGGCACACGGCATCATCGTAAGGCATGCTGTCGTCCAATATACGCCGGGTCCATGCCAGCGTGAAATCTGCACCCGCCACGCCTGCCAGTTGACCTTTGTCGTCATACACTTTCTGCGAATGTGTGAACACCGGATCGGCATGGTCGCCATCGTTGTACGGCAGGCTCCAGTGACCTTCATCGCCACTCTTCAGCGCACCTGTGTACCAGTCGCGGTTGGGGTAATCCACGTTGTTGCCGACATTATACACCAGGATGGAGTCTTCGTTCACGCGGAACGCACACGGCACGAACCAGCGACCCGGCTCAGGTGAACGCTCCGGGAGAAAAACAAGGTAACAACTGTACAGTTCCGGATAGTGCCACAGCACCGTCTCCAGCAACGCGTACAACTCGGTCGAATCCGTATCGAACTCCGAATAGAAATACCGGATCTCGTTCGTCGCCTCGTGCATGTCATACACCTCGAAGAAGAAATCTTTCTGCGCCAGCTCCATCTTGTATTGGATGCGCTCCTCCAGTTCCACTTTCTCGCGGTGATACGACATAACGAACTGAATCGTCATCGCAACGATCAGAAACGCGGCACTGACTATCGGCAATCGGTTGAACTTCACCTGCGCCTCTTATTTGCCTATGTCCTCCAGTGTAAACTGACGCTTCTCCACAAGCCGTATCGAGCGTCCGTACTGCCTGCTGTGCGCGGCTATGCTGAACTTGCCCGGCTCAAATCCGAAACGCCAGGCTTCATCTTTGTTCTTGGACGTTGACGACCAGTAGTTGCCATACACACCTACCTTGCCTACCTGACCGCTCACGTTGCGGTAACCGGCGGCTGGGATAAAGATGCACTTGCCGTTCGGACCGGTCACGTTGTAACCGTCACCCGTCCACTCCCACACGCAGTTCTTGTTCAACTCTTCCCACTGCTTGAGCGAGGGCAACGACCGGCCGAACTTCTTCTTCGCCACGTCATAACCCATCAGACCGTCTTCGTTCTGGGCTTTCCACAGGGTGCCGCTCGGCAAGCCCAGGTCAACATAGGTCTCACCTATGATCACCTTCGGCTCTTCAACCTGCTCTTCCTGCTTCGGCTGAGCTTTCTTAACAGTCTTTTGGGGCTGCTCGGCAACTGCCGGCTGTACCGAATCTTCCATTGCGGATGCAAGCTCCGCAGCTTCGGCGAACAACTCGGCATCGGCTGCCTTGTCAAGATCCTCTTCTGCAATCTGAGTGTCCCAGACCATCACGTCCAGGGCTTGAACTACTTCACGGTTAAGGATAGCACGGCGCAAAGTCAGCAGACTTACTACTGATGATGTGATGCTTAACACCAACGACAGGACAATCATCGTTGCCCAAAATTTAGGATTTTTCATATTGTGGATATTTTGTTTTTCAGGTGTTGTCCGTCAGAACGGAACTGTTTGGTTTAATCTTTTGTTGTCTGCGCCCAATCGTGTCTTCACAAAAAGTCGGACAAAGTTACAAAAAAAATCCCATATTTGCAAGTGTTATAGATTTTTTTTGCAAAAATTCTCATTTTTTTCAGTCAGCATGGGAATGTTTGACGATATAATGCTTATAGTACGATATGCCGAGTGTCGTCAGCGGCAGCGCGATGATCATTCCTATCACCCCGAACAGCGCTCCCCATATACTGAGCGAAAGCAGGATGGCAGCCGGACCCATGCCGGTCACCTTGCCCATGATCTTCGGAGTGAGCACCATGTTCTGAAGGGTCTGAACAACCACAAACACCAGTGCCATACACAGCAGCGTCACCCATACAGGACGCCCCGTCTGCGCCGACTGAACAAGACACAGCAGGATACACGGAGGAATACCCAGAGCCTGCATGTACGGAACAAGATTGAGCAGACCGATTATCAGTCCCATTGCTATACCCATCGGCATGCCTATGATACAAAATCCGATCGCAAACAGTATCCCCACAATCAGTGCCACCAGACCCTGACCGCGAAAATAAGCATTCATGTTGTGATCCACGTCATGAACCAGCACACGGGCTTTGTCCCGGTACTGGGCGGGCACATAACTGCTCCAGTTGGCGCGTATCTTCGGAAAATCGATCATCAGGAAGATCAGATACATCAGCCCGATAAAGATCACCACCAACTCTGCCAGCCAACTCAGGCCGCCGGTTATCCAGCCGCCAATCTTCGGAGCAAGGTTCTTCAGCGCGTCACGTACCTCGGGATACGACAGCACCGACTCCAGATTAAGACCGTCAAGCATCTCATGAATCTTCTGCTGCTGAGCCTCTGTGAAGTACTTGTCGGCATCAAAATTCGCAAAATACTGCTCCACACTTACTGCTGCCGACTGCACCTCACGACCGATGGCAGGAATGAGCATATATACCGATAACGTGAGTATGCCCACAAACAGCAGCAACACAATCGCCACCGACAAACCGCGGAACTTAACCCTGCACTTGTCCTGCACAAAATCTACCAGCGGATCGAGCAGATAAGCAAGCAGAAAACTTACAAAGAACGGCAACAACACGCCGTACAAACGGGATAACATAGTTTATACTTTTTTGATTCTGTTTTGCAATGATGATAGAACGTGCAAATTTACGAAAAAAAATCGACATTTCCAAATGAATGCCGATTTTTTTTTGTGTTACAGCCGTTTCGAGGCGTCGTAGCTCTCGATGGTCTTACTCTGTATGATCACGGTGGTATCACCGCGTTTGACGCTGCTGGAGGTCGTTGTCACCGTCCGTGTCACGTTGCATGCTGTCAGCATCACCGAGAGGCCGATAGCCAGGGCGGTAAAAAGACCCCTACCCGGCCTTCCCCTCATAGGGGAAGGAGTAATTACTCCTTTGTTATTCATTGTGTTCATTGTGTTAGTTTTCTGATTTCGTTCTTCTGTTTTCTGTCAGCACAGCGGTCTATCCCGCCAATTGTAATCACTCCCCGACCTCCCCCTCGGGGTTCCCGAGGGGGAGGTCGGGGGTGGGTCTTTTTATATCTCAGCTGCACAGATGTGCCACAGGTACTGCCGCATGGTCTTGTAGCCGCCGGCGGTATCTTTCTGTGCGTTGAACGCAGCCAGATCCTCCGCTACGTGCGCCAGATCCTTGCGGCGGGTGTTGACGGCACGGCTGATAGCGGCGAAACGGGTACGCTGTGCACGCTCATCGCTGGTGACGGGAGTGCTGCGGGTGACAGAACTCAAGCCGCGGAGATAGAGACGCGAGCAGGCAGGATTGGTGGTTGCGGCGACACGGTGGGTGGCAAGAACCATCTTCTGGTCGGCTGCATGCGGGGACTTTTTGTTGATCTTGGTGAGAGCACCACTGACGGTTTTGATTGCGTCGGCATATTCTACTTTTGCCATTCGTGTTCGGCAATGGGTCGCACTGGCTGAGCGCTCTGCGCTCATCGGGGCTCCCCATGCCTCCACTCTTCGGTCCACAAACGTTTCACTGGTTTGTGTCCCGATAAAGGGAGGACACTCCTTGCCGTGGGAGGGGTTAAAAGTTAAGGTTTAGGGTTGATGTGCTGCATCATTTAGAGCCGGGCAGCACTTGGCGGCTTAATGCGCGTTCGGCAGATAGGCGCTACTGATGCCGCTTGGCGGCATGGGGCGCACTATCGCCTCCGCTCTCCCCCACCGTAACCTGCGGTTACGTCGGGGACCCCAAGGGCGGCGGAATACCGCCGGGAACTGAACACCGCTGCGCTACCTAACTCGGGGTTGAAAGCCCCGAGCACAGAACACTAACGCGGCGGGACAGCGCCGCGCACTAAACCGATGCGGTGGGCTGAGTGGAGGCAGGAGAGCGAGGGGAGGCATAGGCGGGAGAGCGAGGGGAGGCAGAGGCGGGAAAGCGGGAGACAGAGGCGGGGGCAGAGGAGCGGGGGGAGGTGATCACTCCCGATAATGGATCGAGAATGGCTCGACATTCGCTCGATAATGCCTCGGTGGAAACGGTGTGACGGTTGAGGCGACGGGCGTACTGCTTGCCGTTGCGGGAATAGAAAACGACGTTGCCGATCTTGCCGGAGATGGAGGCTATGCCAAAAGGAAGTTGGAGAAGCATGGAAATTGAAAATTGAAAGATTAAAAATGAAAATTGAAAGGGTTGAGTGTTGGTGAGGAAAGGGCCTCTATATTGTAATATAACGGCGGCAATCTCTGAGACGGTCAATTGTGCGGCTAAGAGATTGATGCACAGCCTGATGCGAAATTTTTAGTTTGTCAGAAATTTCGCGTTCGGAAAGGCCTTCAAGGAAAAGCCGTAGGATTCGGCACGAGCGTTCGTGGTCATAGCGCCCGGGCTGCGGATGGGTGAAATAGTAATCGAGAAGTTTGTCGAGTCGTCGCAGTTGTCGTTCGCGGGAAACGAGTTCGTGCGCAGAGTTATCCGGTCGGTCGTAGGCGAGGAGTTGCCGGTTATCACAAGGCTCGTAGTGGCTTTCGTGCTGGTCGTTCCAGCGGCGTGCGTTGCGGTAGAACGAGACGAAAGCGGTGACGAAATCACAAGGCTCGGGGTGCGGTGTGTGTTCGTACAAGGCGATGTAGGTGTCGTGGAGGAGGTCCTCGTTGTAGATCTTTTGGCTGTTGAGGACTTTGATGATGTTTGTCTCGTATTGGAGGTACGTTTGGGCAAATTGTTGTGATGTCATAATGATTGCAATTTAAGTGAATGGATAAATATGGTTTCTGACGCAGTAAGCAGCTGCGCGCTGTTCGAGTTCGTCGAGTTCGCGCCGGGTGACGACAGTTCCGTCCGAGGAAGTGTAAACGATAGTATCAGGATTCATAACTCAAATTTTTGAGGGTTGGACATGTGGTAGCGCTCGACGTCGGCAGCGGTGTAGAGCCCTTTTGCGCCGTTGTAGATGGCGGTGTAGTAGGTGATGCTGCGGGAGAGCGGCTTGCCGAAATGGTTGACGGGGGCGTTGTCGTTGATGAGGCGTGACGCCTCGGCGAACGCTTGCGTGGGGATGAACGCGACGAACTTACGCTGGCGGATGCGGTCAGTGATGATGTCGTAGATCTGCTGTTGCTGCTGTGGGCTGTAGAGCGCCCAGGCTGCTGCCGCTTCGTATTGACGGCGGGGGCTTGTGCCGTTGGCAAGAAGGACTTGCCAGATTGTATCGAATTCCATAAAGGTGGTGGTGTTAAAGATTAATAAATCAAAAAAATGGTGGTGGTGATGGTGTTAGGGGGATTATAGGGGGTATATTCACCACCACCACCATTTTTTCTTTTCTTTTTGGTTCTTTTTCTTTTGTCGGTTGCGACCGACTGCGCGCTCAGCCATGCGGGTGGCGGGGATGCTCCGGATTACTCGGCGGGACAGCGCCGAGCACTAAACGGCTACGGGGATGAGCTGCGCACAAATCGGCAGAGCGCTCAGCCATGCGGATGGCAGGAAGGACATATATAGTGGGCGGATTGATCGCCCATATATGGTCGATACATTATCTCGCGGCTGACGCCACGAGCAGCCAACAAAGAGAGGGCTAATCGAGGCACTTGAGGGTGCGGGTGATGCCGTCGGGGATGAGGTTAGGATGGTCTTTGGGATAGGCATCCAGAATCGTCTTCATCTCCCTCGTGAGTTTGGCGGTCTCTTTCTTGTGTTCATCCTTTTCACGGGCTTTGCGGCGGTAGGAGGCAGCCTCGGGGGTGTTGTATTTCTTAGTATCACCGATGAGGTCGAACACCGGCACGACATCCAGCGTATAGTGATGCCCTTGGTGCGTGAACTTGCCGGAGTTCTCGCCCAGTTCGGAGAGGGCTTTTTCAGCGAGGATCTTGGCTTCGGGGTCGAGGTGCTCGATGCAGGCTTTGCATGACTCGATGAGTTGCTTGAGGACACTTGTTTCTACCAGTGCATCGACCTTGGTGATGGTTACATCGTTGGCAGCGATGAGGGCTGCGGATAATTCTATTGCTTGCATAATTTTTAATGTTAAAATGGTCGCTTGCGCGACATTAAATAGTTAAAATGGTTTTGCTTTGCAAAACGTTAATCAGTTACTCGCCTTCATAGACATCGCCGGCGAGGTTGAGACCACGGCGGAGGGCGGCGCGGAGAGCTGCGTCGTAACGGCGATGGTCATCACGGGAGAGCCAGATGAGGTTGGATGCGCGGTTGTCGTACATGTCACCGTTGCGATGGTGACACTCGTATCCCTCTGGGCGCGGGCCTATCCATGTGAGGGCGATGAGAATGTGGCAGTTGCCATACTGCCGCATGGAGGGATAGTGCGAGCCGCTTATGCCGTTATGCGAACGCCACGTGCGTTGACGCAAAACAGATGGGCGGAGTTCCCTGCCTTTGTGGTTAAAGAACCGCCCGTCGGCGGAGCAATAGAGGGGCTTGCCGTGTGTACGGTCAAGCGGACACAAACGGAGTTCAGTGCCATCTAATGCTTTTCCCTTCGCTGGGAAGATTTGATTGGTTGTTGTTGCCATAATTTTGATTATTATTAGTTAAAAAATTATGGCTGGCGCCAGCCTTGTTTTGGAAATCCGATGCAAAGTTACGGGAAATATACGAAAAAAGCAACGCCGATTTTGGCGTTGCTTGGTAGATGGGGAAATAAACCAACTGATGATTTATGGTTAAATGGTTGATTCTAAGATTTTATAGGCTCTCCAGACTGTTTTGGCACTGACGCGAAAATGTAGTGCCACTTTCAGCTGGCTAAGGTTGGGATACATGAGGTGGAACTCACAAATATCCATCCATTGGGTGAATTGTACGGGTAAGCCGAGACGGAAAAGAATGCTCAGTTCTCCGGAAGATTTTTTGTTGAGCAAATAATTGTATGTAGTCATGTAAGTATGCACGGGAAAACAGCCGGCAACGTGCCGGTCGGGTCTAAGCCACCGTGCATACTTACGGGGAAACCCCCGCTACTCTCACGAGCAGCGGGGGAACAAAATACAGTGAAAACGCAGAATTAAAATTCTGCTTGGCTTATGGGGCATGCCTGCCTGCGCCTAAAGTGCAGGAACAGGAAAGCCGCATAGAGTATTGCTAACGCGAGTAGCGGAAGTACAGCATCGCCTATGGGGGAGAACTGCGGGTTATTCGGGTCGTAGCCCGATTCTCCACCTGTCCCCGGAGGGGCTTTGCGTATGGAGCGTCCGGTTGCTTCCGGAGTTGACGATTCGACCTCATAGATGGTCGAAGCATGGGTGCTTCCAGAGGACATAAAAGATGCATTGTTGACCGACTGCATTTCAGCCAAGGGAACATTCGCCGGTTCGACAAACGGTATAAAGTTCACTGCAAACAGATTGATAGCTAAGGAGCAAATCAGTATAGTGATCATTCGTTTCATCTTACTTTCCTCCTACCATTAGTTTAACACTCTCGTTGTCAGTACGCAGGATATACAATCCCTCGCCATAGGATTCGCTGAGCCGTTGTCCGGCTTCGTTGATCGAGCAGTCGTTATACTGCGTTACGCAGATGCCGCTAATCGAATAGACGACTATGTGCGTCTTCGTTTCGGAATTGACGACATCGTCCCAGCCTGTAGGCGTATCTGCCACGGTCATGCCCGGACGAATAGCCATGTAACGTGCTCGAGTGGGATTATTGACAAGCAGATAGCACTCGAACGGAGGTATAGGTCGTGACTCATCAGCATTATCCAAGCGCAACCACGCGCCATTGCCATAATCGCTTTCAAGCATGTAAGCACCAGCCACTGAACCTGTTGTCATCGAGTTGTTGACGCATACATTGACTACATTGTCCGAACTCGGGGCACTTCCTGCACTGAACGAAGGAATAGTCTGATCCGCTGCGCCAAAGAAGGAGATATACTTACCTAAGAAATAGCTGTCATGCCACTGGATGATGTACGGGGTATCCTTGGATGGCTTATAACCGGTCGGACTCTCGGGGTCATTCCATTTGCCGAACTCAGCAATGGAAAGATCAGTTGTTTTTTCCGGTGTGCGAATGATATAGTGTCCGGTGTAGAACGTACCACTCGAACGGTAATACGGCACGATGTCGTAGTATGCAGGTCCATCGACCTCATCCCACACCTTGACTGCGCTTACCGTGAACGGCAGACAGAGGCTGTACCACATATCCAGATCACGTACTTTCATACGGAATTCGATGGTTTCGGTGATTGTACCGCCGCCATAAGACTCTACATCATCCAATGCGGCACGCGGGTCATCGTCCTTGTCGCCGGAGCGATAGATGACGAAGTTGGTTGACTTGAATTTGGCGTAGGCATTGGACGTAGCTGCTACACTACTATTGGTCCATGGATTTATGTCCGTGAATGGATCGCCATAGGAATCATTACCGCACCATCCTACAAAGGTATAGCCGGTATTCGGCGTTGCCGTATAGGTGACAGAGCCTCCGCTGCGTACATATCCGCCATTAGGGACGGCATTACTGTCATCATCCACTACCGATACACTACCGCCTACGGACGCTCCATAGTTGACTTGGTAGGAAGCCGTGTAGGTAACGGTCATGGTTTTGTCGGTGACATTCCATGTAAAGCGATATGTGCCTTTACCTGCTGTTGTGATACCGCAGTTGTAATTCTTATCTGTAGCAAAAGCCCAATCAGAACTATTGCCGTTAGTCATATAATATACCTTGTCGGATCCATTCTTGTAAATATCATTGGTCAGCAGGTCTTTCATCGTGAACTGATAGTTCGTATTGGCTGCCAAGGATATATCTACATAACCGACTACATCACCGGAAACGGTAGCGATATTACCGATTATAAATTCAGAAGAGCCCCAGCCGTCAGATTGAGCCGATAATGCCCAGCGATAGGTAAAGTTAGCGGTAACCGTTTGACCGGAGGTAGCGCCTGCTCCTTGTCCTCTAAGGGTAGTCGGATTAGTGTTTGTACTGGAGATAGAAATATCATCGCCGGAGGTTTTTGTCCAACTGCTGAACATATATCCGTCATTCGGAACGGCTGTCAATTCGCGGGTGGTCGTCACACCGCAAGTGGTGCTTGTTTTGTCCGTACTGCTGATTTGTACTTTTCCGTTTCCGTCATTAGCAAGGGTGACAGAAGTAGATTTCTCTTCGAATTTCGCATATACATGGTCATCGCCGTTTATGTTGTAGTGAACCCAAGGGTTGTCCTGCGTGAAGCGCGACGAGTATGCGTCGGAAGTGAAGAAACCCTCGAAGGTATATCCTGTTGCTGCAGACGGTGTATAGGTCACATTTGTTCCATAAGTTACCCAGTCCTCATTAGATAGAGAACCTGCGCTTGTTGTTACAGCCAGCGTACCACCTGTTGTTCCGCTTGTAACGGAACTTAAATTATCTATTCCGGCATAGCCTGTACCGAAATATACTTGGTGCGGACGCTCAACAGATACCGTCGGACGACCGCTGCCATCCACAGCGGTAATTTTGAAGGTATATTCCGTACCACCGTTGGAATAGAACAAAACTTTGTTATCTTGATCCACAAAGCTTATGGTCATATTATCTCCTAACGTTCCGCTGCTCTTGCCATAACTATATCCATCAACTTTATCACGAACCATGATGTAGAAGTTCTTGTTCGTGCCAAGTGTTAGTTTGCAAGTATCCAATACAGGACTTGTTGTAACCACCTTGAAAGGCTTATTATAATTATCCCATCCCGGCATACCGCTACTCGTTCCGGAACCGCCATCATCAGGACCTGTAATCTCACCGCCGACAAGGTAATATCTCGGTTCAAAGACAGCAGTGATGGTTTGGTCATCATCGGTAGCATTGATCCTCATCTTATTTGCCGTTCCTGATTGGTAATCACTGTGATAATTTACTAAGTCCATTTGGACATTGGAAGTAGTTCGCCACTCTTTGAATTTCCATCCGGCAGCGGCAATAGGTGTCATTTCTGCGGATTGCGTAGCAATACCTACCCCACTTACAGATGTCACATTCGATGAGTTAACTTGCACCGAACCTGCACCGGCAGGAGAAACAGCCACGCTTACGTTATGCGTGTCTTCGGTCCACATAGCATAAAGAGAAATAGCAAAGTCATGTACCCAAGTAGGGTTACCTGCTCCGTCATTACTCGTATAGCCAGTAACATCAGCTATCCATTTTCCGTCGGCATCAATCAACTGGTCATCCAAAGTTGCTCCGGTATTCTCACTTGTATAGTAACCACCAAAGGTATATCCATTTTTTGTCGGCTTGGTGATAGGATCCGAGGCGGTCATGTTGGTGGAGGCATTATATGTCACACTTACACTCGTCGTTCCCGGAGTTGTAGCTTCCATGTTTTCCAAATTAATGGTGTAGTTTTTCGGTCCGAATTTAGGATACACTCCACTATTAGCATTCAAACTTGCGAGCTTAAAGGTATTCCCTCCGTCCTCAATAGTTACACCACCAGAACCATTGGTATATGCTGTTTCACACGAAGTGTCACTATACCATCCTTTTACTTCATAGCCGGTTGCAGGCGTGGCAACGATTGTAATAAGGTGACCGGTAGGAATAGAACTTCCACTGGTAGTAGAACCACTAAATCCGTCTACAGAATATACTGATACCGAGCTACCTGTATCATCCCCCTTTGTAGCATATGAAAGGGTATATAATTTTGAAAAGAACGCATATACGGTGGTAGCTGCTGTAATATTGTACTCATAAGTCGCAGTTGTCTTAGACGGAGAAGTTTCAGATCCAACACCCCATCCCTCATGATAATAACCGGCCGAAAGAGAAGCGATAGAATGCGTAATAAGACCTGTTTTTATTGCGCTATAAGTCGTATTTACAGCCCCATCCGTAGACGTAGTGCTCGTAATTGTATTTCGTGCAATGGCTGATGCTGTATTCATATGTGAACCCTGCAATTTAAGATTCGCAGGATACGTTCCGGACACATTAGAATAAGCAGTTCCTGTGTCGCGTTTCTTTGCAGATTGGATAGCGTTGACTTTTGGTAGATTGCTATAACCATCATAATAAGTAATCGTCATAGCTTTGTTATTACCAGCAGCAGCAGTAGTAATCAAAAATGTCTTATAACTTCCACTCGTTCCATTTAAATCATAATTGCTCGTATAGGTTGCTGTGTAACCGTTATTGCCTTTGGTAGAAAGACTACTTGATCCCCATTTGTAATCTCCATTAAGTGTAGATGCATTCGATGAACTGGCGATTATAGCATAATACGTTACATCACTCCACGTATCTGTATTAAAATCAATATGATATAATTTCGTTCCCGTTACTTGAGTAAGTTGATATACTTTCGAATAAGCAGTCGGCTTATCATGTCCTATAACCAAGTATATATTTCCTGTAAAATTACTAACAGAGTTATCGAAATAAATATGGTTGCCATTATTTACATGATTGCAGCGGGTAATGGTTAATGCTTTGGTAGATGCATTATACTCAAACAAGCAATTGTCATCTTCCGAAGGAGAATTTTTTACCGTAGCCGTAGTATTTGTACCATCTGCGTCCGTAGATGACAATCGGGTATGATCGTACGAACCGTTTCCACTATACGCACCGTTGCATGAATACATGTTACCGCCATTACTTATCAGAGCTCCACTCCATGCCCAACCATCATTACCCCAGTTATATTTGATATAATAAGTTGGTGAAGATGCAGTAACATCACATTTCCACGACCCTTCGTCTGTTATTTTAAAAGTAATATCAGCAGCAGCATTTGTAACAATTTTGTTGTTGCCATTTGAGCAGTTGTCACAAAGTGTTGTGATGATACTTGTTGATTTGTTGGTAAAGTTACCATGTCCCCAAGTACTACCTTTTACTAATTTAAATTCGTTAGTTCCTGCCGGCACATTGTAGAATGTAATCTCATTCCCTTCCGGCATTTGAAAGATACCACCATCTTTCCCTTCCGTAAGCGTAGAATTAAACACGCCATTGTTATGGATTGTGCCAGGCACCCACCACCATGCTCTCATCTGACCGATGGTGAGAGAAAATAGCATGCTTATCAATAAGATGAGCTTTATTCTTGTGTTACAATTACTCATAAAACTATTGATTCTGTTTTTCATAGTGCTCGTAATAAGTTATATATCGCTTAATCGCCGACAACGCCTGTTTCGGAGATTTGTGAGCCGATGTTTATGCCCAAGGGGTCGGAAACCGTACATACGGCACTCATGGATGTGCAAAGCATATAATCCGTTTGCGGTTGAATGTAGTTTTTCATAATCGTGTCCATTTAGAGTTAACCGTTTATTTATGTATCGGCAATGTAGCAGATTGCCCTTGAATGGTATAGATGCGTCCGTCGCGCTCGATATACAGATGGCCGTTACGCAGCACCTTACGCGTAGAAACAGCGTCTGCGGCGGCATTCTCCAATGCTGTCGGCATATTCGGGCGGTTGATGCCCATACGGCGTTGCGGTGCAGGCGCGGGAGCAGCAGGGTCATATTCACTCATGACTGACAGATCGAAGTAAGCGCGGTACTGCCCTACCTTGGACTGATTGACCTGATACAACTGATTGCTATACAGGATATAGTTGTCAGGCTCATCGTCGATGTATCGTTCGGTATAAGAACCGATTAGTCCGTTAGATTGGCTGTTGTCGGGCTCGTCGGCATATGTGCCTTCGTTATGCAGCACCATGATATCTGCTGTAGCGCGGAAAACATACGGCGTGCCCGGCGCAAGCGCATTGACGGATTCGAGAACGATATTGACGGGCAGCGCTCCGTCCATCTCCTTTCCGGCTACGCGGTAGAACTCCGCTCCTGCAAACTCAGGCGAACCCATAGGCAGACACACCGTGCCGTAGTTACCCGGGCTTAAGCCATCGCGCGTAAAGAACGCTACATTATGACACGCCCAATAGTTCGCACCCGAATCGTCTGTACCCATTGCGGCATCAGCATCGGCGAGATACAGCACCCGCTCGGTAATGGAGTAGTTGAAATAGAACGTACGGTTAGCTCCGGAAGGAAGGCTATACACGCTCTGTTCGCCATTGTTGTCATTGGCATCGGTGATGGTCCATACGAGGGCATTTTCCCATGTCTCGGAATCGACATACCAGAGATTCGTTCCGCTGAGACGGGTCATCGGCCATGTAGCAGCGTAGTTGCCTGCTCCGGTGAGCGCATCGCGACCTATACGGACATATACATTCTCCCATTGCGTCTTGGAGTTGTCGAACCATATACGGTTGCCGGCAGTACTGCTGATGAAAGGGAAGTCAGTCAGGTAATCTGTATTCCAACCGTAGAACACTTTGTTCTCAAAGTCGGCTTTTGCAATCCAATGCTCGGTTTCGCTTGTCTCAGGCGGCCAGAACGTATAGGTAAGCTGTTTTGTCTCGCCTTCATACGCCTCAAACGTCATTTGGGCAAAACCACCCCAACAGATCCATACATCGCCAAAATAGACGGCTTTGTAATCATATACAGCATCAGACTTATAGAACGTATATGTATCCCAGTTGCCGCTGTCTTCGTCACTTCCATTCCATCGCTTAAGCGATACTTTGAGGGTGTAGTCATGCGACCAATCTCCCCATAAGGCTTCAGGAACAACAAACATGTGAACTGCTTCCCAGTTCTGATCGGCATTCATCTGCCCTACTCCTATGGTTAGCAAGAGGGCGAAGATGGCATAAATCTTAAAACTTAAGTCTTTCATTGTATTATATTTTTTTATTTATCAGCAACCGGCTGTTGTTAGTAATCCTGCGGCAAACCAATGCCACAGGACTGATAGGATTAGAACTGTTGTCCTAATACGTTAAGTTGTACGCCATCACGGATGATAACGAGCTGGCCATTCACAATGCGCTTAACCGCCTTGGCATTAACATTGGTGTTCTCGATGCCCGTAGGAATGCTATTATCACGATGGCAAGCCCAGTAGTTAACACCATTTTCGTCCGTACCCTGTGCAGCGTCGCCGTCGGCTATATAGTATATATTTTCCGCGATAGAATAGTTGAAAAAATACAGACGATTTGCACCATTCGGGAACTCATAGATGCTATGTTCGCCATTGTTGTCATTGGTATCGGTGATGGTCCAAACGAGAGCATTATCCCATGCCTCGGAATCAACGTACCAGAAGTTCGTTCCCTCAAGACGGGTCATCGGCCACGTAGCAGCGTAGTTGCCTGCACCGGTGAGTTCATCGCGACCTATACGAACATATACATTCTGCCATTGCGTCTTGGTATTGTCGAACCATATACGGTTGCCGGCAGTACTGCTGATGAACGGGAAGTCTGCCAGAGGGAAGTCATCAATATTCCATCCGTAGAACACCTTGTTCTCGAATTGATCCTTCGTGATCCAATGATCGGTTTCACTTGTCTGCGGTGGCCAGAATACGTATGAATCAAGCACCTTGTTATCTCCATCAAACGCGTCAAACGCCATCTGTGCAAAACCGCCCCAACAGATCCACACATCGCCATAATACACGGCTTTGTTATCATACACGGCATCGCACTTATGGAACACATAGGTATCCCAGTTGTTGTCATCAGAATCACTTCCATTCCAGCGTTTGAGCGCAACTTTGAGGGTGTAATTGTCCGACCAGTTTTCCCATAATGCTTGGGGAACAACAAACATGTGAACTGACTCCCAGTTCTGATCTGCCCGCATAGAGAACGAACAGAGAATAGCAAAAGCTAAAACGAAAATTTTTTTCATAATAATAATAATTTAAAGGGTTAATAAAATTTAATAACTATTTTACTGATTCTACTTCATCGGCTTGATGGCTATGGCACAACCGCCTCCGGCGGCGGTATATATTTTCAGTTTGCTCTTGTTTGATATGGTTTTTGTAGTTATCGTATAAGCCTGCGGATTGGTCTTGTAGTGCGCGTCCTTGGCATCGGCATAGATGGTAGCCGTGAACTTCTTGCCGGCAGGCAGGAAACTGAGGTCGATGGTAGCAGTACGCGGGTCGCAGCCGTTGGTAGAACCTACGAACCATGCATCCACATCTTTCTGCTTACGGGCGATGGTAACGTACTCGTAGGGTTCGGCTTCGAGGTAGTAGGGCTCATCCCACTCAACCGGCACATCGACGATGAATTGGAAGGCATCGAGGAAGCGCTCGTAGGTCTCGGGCAGGTCGGCAGCCATCTGTAGCGGGCTGTAGAGGGTGACATAGAGCGAGAGTTGGTTACAAAGCGTCGTGTTGACCCACGCCTGGCGATCCGGGTTGTACTTGGTCATATCGTTCTCAAACAATCCCGGTGTATAATCCATCGGCCCACCAATGAGGCGCGTGAAGGGCAACATCGTTGTGTGGTTCACCGCCGAGCCGTGGAATCCCTGGTACTCGGAGCCTTGTGCCGACTCGTTACCGATCAGGTTCGGCCATGTGCGGCATATACCGGTAGGACGAACGGCTTCGTGGGCATTGACCATGATATGGTACTTAGCCGCTTTCTCAATGCAATACTGGTAGTGGTCGATCATGCGTTGCGAGTAATGGTGGTCACCCAGTGGCAGGATATTACCTACGTAACCCGACTTGACTGCAGGGTAATCGTAGCGGTTCATAAACTGATACGCCGAATCAAGACAACGCTCGTAGCTGCGGATACCGCCGGAGGTCTCATGGTGCATAATCATCTTCACGCCTTTGGATTTGGCGTAGTCGTGAATGCCCTCGACATCAAAATCGGGGTACGGGGTAACGAAGTCAAAGACGTAGTCTTTCTCGTTGCCGAACCAGTCTTCCCAGCCTATGTTCCATCCCTCGACCAGTACACCGTCGAAGCCGTACTTGGCAGCGAAGTCGATATATCGCTTGACGTTAGCGGTGTTGGCAGAGTGGCGTCCGTGGGGTTTGGCGTGGGTGTAGTCGGTCTTGCCGATATGTATGGATGGGAAGTCCCAGGTATAGGACCAGTCGCCCTTGCCGGTAATCATCTCCCACCATACGCCTACATATTTCATCGGTTTGATCCATGAAGTGTCCTCAATCTTGCAGGGATCGTTCAGGTTCAGCACGATGCGCGAAGCGAGGATGTCCTTTGCCGTCTCGCCTACCATGATCACGCGCCAGGGGCTGACAGCATCGGTCTGGATGTGGCCTTTCGTGCCGTCAATATCCGGCGTGAGGTGCGAGGTGAAGACAAACGTCTTGTCATCGAGGTCAAGATGCATGCAAGAGTAATTAAGCAATGCTGCTTCGTGGATATTGAGCCACAGACCGTTGTCTGTCTTGAGCAACAGCGGAGTCTGCACACCGGTTTTGGAGAAAGCGGTCTGCGACAGGTTGGGCTTGCGTGTACCTTCGTTGAGGTCACGAATCTCGCTCAAGCGTGAACGAGTATATTCGTACTCCTGGGTGTCATAATCACCGGAAATCCAGTATGCGGTGATGTCGCCCGTCATGGCGAACTCCGTCTGCTCCTCTTCAATGACGAAGTAATTAAGGTTGGGCTGCTGCGGGAAGATGTAGCGGAATCCCAGGCCGTCGTCATAAAGGCGGAAACAGATCTGTATGCTGCGATTTTTTGCGGGCTGCTTGAGGGTGACAAGCATCTCGTTGTAGCGATTGCGGATGTTACGTTCCTCACCCCATACAGGCTGCCATGTATCATCGTGGCTGTAACGCTCCGAACCGGTGAGCACAAAACCGTTCATTAGACCGCTTACGCTGTTAGAAGTAAGACCGGCTGCGCCTGTCAGACCGCTATCGCTGTTAGACTCATCATTGAACTCGCTGAATCCGCTTCGCGAATGCTCGCCGCGGAGTGAGAGCCCCAGATGTGAGGGACGGATGACCGTGTCGCCCTTGTGCAAGAGCCAATAGACGGGACGACCATCCTGCACGTCGAAATACGCCGTAAGGTTACGCGACGGAGATTCGACTTTCTCGATGGCAGCGACAGGACTAACGACCGCTGCGCATAGAGCGAGGAGTAAGATGGATTGCTTGGCGTTCATGATATTTATGATTTCAAATTTACGATTTATGATTTTACTTTTCGATGACTACCATCGTCCAGTATTGCAGGGCGGGCAGGTTAAAGGTGAGCTTGCCATCGGCATACTCCCAGTCGATAGTTTGTGCTGCCCCTTGGCGGTAATCGGGTGTAGCCACCCACACGCGCTGCGGTCTGGCACTGAGGTTGATGGATAGGGGTATATCTGTCAGCAGCGTCTGTGCAGGTTGGTCACCATTGGTATCACACCAGTCGAGGTGCTTGGCGTTGCGGTACGAGAGCAGGTGGATCACATCGCGGTTGCCTACCTGACGGCCAACGGTAGCAATCTGTCCGAGTTGCGGCTTCCACTGATTGAACGTACATCCCTCACGCGTACTGGTCACATCTACCCCGAACCAGTCGGTATTCGCTCCTGCTTGGGGCATATCCGGGCGCAACAGTTCCTCGTACGCTACGGCAAAATCGTAGTAGCGGATCATGGCGCGTTGCAGGTCATCGGTCATCGACAGGTTGCCGAGCGGAAAATACTCGTGGCAGAGCATGTGTTCGCCCATCTGCAGGATCGTTCCGCCCCACGCGGAAGCCGCAGCCGTAGCCATAAGCACGCCGGGCGTATTGAAATAGCCCTCGCCTTTGAGTGCCAGATTGTAATTCATGTACGCCGCCAGCACGGTCTGCTTGCCTTCGGACCACTCGGTATTGTCGGTGATGATGTCCGAGAACACTTTGTAGCCGTCGGTATCGCTGTGCTCCCAAACCTCCGTATAGCAGAAATCCACCGGTGAGGGTGCGATCTGCCCGTACTGCCCGAACTGCCATACGGCATTCATAGCGAGGCGTTTGTCGGGGCGTGCAGTCTTCTCATCCGCGATGAATGAGCCGAAATCCGCCCATACCGTGATCTGATTGCCATCATAGTCATAGACCTCAGTCGGGCGCGGACCTAACTGGTCAATCTGCCAACCATCGAAGTTAAAGACGGAATAGACCTCGTCGTTTCGTGCACGTATATAATCCCGCCACCCCTGGCTATGCAGGTTAGCCAGGAAGATATTACTCTTGAACGGCTCGCCAATAGTGTGGGAGTCCAAGTTGGTGTGCTGCTTATCTGTGTACATCATCCATTCGGGGCTGACGCCATCCTGAGCATAGTCCTCCAGACAGCCGTTAGCGAGGTTATAGTACAGCGTGAGCATGCCGCGCGCATGCGCACCATCGATATAATCCTGAATGGTCTTGCGATAGCAGTTGCGGTCGAGAATGTCCTTCCATTCGTCCATCGGATGAGCGGCATTGCCAGCCAATGGGTGATGATGTTTCCAGTGCCAGTCCTGAAACTGCAGGTAGTTGATATGGTATCGTCTCAGCAGATTCAGTACGGAGTTGATCTGTGCATCCGACATATTGCTGAACGATGACAGAAACCCGTTTCTCGGGTAGCGACTCGGCTGGGAAGATACATCTATACCGATAGCAGCAATCACACTGTCGCGACCGTTGGCGCTAACGAACAGTTCCGCCATATAGCCATGAAAATCGTCGGTAGGCGGTTGCCATGTCCACGTGAGCGAACCAACCTGCTGCTGAGCTACGACCTGCCCAAGATGCATGTAGCGGACTTGCAGGTTCGCAGGCAGTTCTTTGAGCGTGAAGGTCACAGCCTCTCCGGGAAGATAAGCCGCCTTATCGGTGCTGACCGGATCGGGCACGGCATTCGCGACATCGGCATGTGAGGTGATGAGTATAGTGAGCGTACGGGTGTTGACATCAACCGTATAATCTCCGGTGGCGGATATTTGCCATTTATAGTCCGGATAGGCATCCTCGGTCTCACGGAAATGCATTTTGGTCGGATCCTTGTCGTCACGTACATAGCACGGCAACCACGCCTCGTTGGAGGTCAGGAGTTTGAACTCGCCCACACTGAGCGTGCCGCTCCATACAAAGTGCTCCGAATCATCGGCATCCACATCCATCGGCGTAGCACTCTCCACAAACCAACCGCCGGCGGTAGCATCTCCTATCATATATATAGGATCGATAACCTCGGGAGCATGGCGAGTGATGGATATGGTATAGTCGCGAATATTCACATCCACCGTATATTTGCCTTCCTCTGCTATCTCCCACTTATAGTCCGGGTAATCCTGATCGACCTCGCGGTAGCGGATCTTGGTTGAGTCATCAGCATCACGCACAAAGCACGGGAACCAATCTTGATTGGTGGTCAAAAATTTCAGTTCACCGGCAACGAGCGTTCCCGTCCACGTGAAGTGCTCGGAATCGTTGGCGTCCATGTTCATCGGTGACGCCTGACCGATGTTCCAGCCCCCCGGAGTGGCATCGCCTACCAGGAACATGGACGTTATATGTTCGGGAAAATGGATATCCACAAATACAATACTGTCGATCTCGCTTACGTCAACGCAATAGGCGGCAACGTTGCCTTTCAGCACACGCATCTCCGTCCGAGTGCCTGCATACATGATGCCTGATACGATAGCAAGTACAGCCAGTAAGAATACCTTTTTCATCTTATTGCTTGATAAATTTAACTATTTCTGCTCCCACTTGCAGCAGATAACTGCCTGTCTGCAGCCCGCTTACATTCACTGTTGCGGTGTTAGCATCGGCGACAGCAGTGATGAGCAATTGCCCCTGCATGGAGAAGACTCGTACTACTTGTTGCGCCTCTATCCCCTGCACGACCAGTTGCGACTGCGTAGGATTGGGATACACCTCGATGGCAGACGCAAACGGCTTGTCGAAGCCCGTGGGATTCTCGGATTGGTCGCTGAAAACGATTTTCCTTATCTCGCGTGTAGGCGTGCATCCCAACTGCTTGCCTTGCTTGTCATAGAGGCAGGCTGAGCGATCCTCGAAGCGGATTTTTCCGATCTGCTGTATCGCATAGGCGCGCTCGGAGCCGGACAACGGCACAATCACCAGATTAGATTGTGCGCCGGCTAACACCGCCACGAACAGACCTACTATGAGAAAAAAACGTTTCATCATGCTTTTGTCTTTTGGCTACTTCTCCACCACAATCATCGTCCAATATTGCAGTGCAGGTACAGTGAGTGTAAGCTTACCGGCTGTATACTCCCATTCTGGTTCGACAGCCGCGCCCTGCTGCCAGTCGGGTGAGGCCAGCCATACTCGTTCGGGCTTGCTGCTCAAGTCAACGGATACAGCTATGTCGCGTAGCATTGTCTGTGCGCCTTGGTCACCATCCGTATCGCACCAGTCAAGATGCGTGGCATTGCGGTAGGATAGCAAGTGAATGACATCGCGGCTCCCCACATGACGGCCGACCGTAGCGACCTGTTCGCTAACAGGTGCCCACTGGTTGAATACGCACTTGCCGTCCGTACAGGTCACATCCACGCCGTACCAGTCGCTGTTGATGCCTGCGGCAGGAACATCGGGACGTAGCAGGTTCTCGTAAGCGACAGTAAAGTCGTAATAGGCAATCATCGCCCGCTTGAGTTCACCGGTCATGGCAAGGTTGTCGTCGGGGAAATACTCGTTGCACAGCATGTGCTCACCCATCTGCAGGATCGTACCGCCCCACGCTGTAGCCGCAGCCGTAGCCATGATGATGCCAGGCGTATTGAACCATCCGCGCCCTTTCAGACCTTTGTCGTAGTTGAGGTACGCGGCGAGTACGGTCTGCTTGCCGTTAGACCACGAAGCATTATTCGTTATGATGTCCGAGAAGATGGCATATCCGTTGGTATTGCTATGCTCCCACACCTCGGTGTAGCAGAAGTCCACGGGTGCAGGTGCTATCTGACCTTGCTGACCATATTGACCTACAGCGTTCATTACGAGGCGTTTGGCGGGTTGTTGCTCTTTCATGAAGGTGATAAATGAGCCGAACGAGCTTGCCAGATCAACCGGTGTGCCGTTGTAGTCATATACAGCAGTCGGACGCACTCCGAGCTGGTCGATCTGCCAGCCATCGAAGGGGAAGACGGCATACACCTCGTCGTTGCGCTCGGAGAGGAACGTACGCCAAGCCGCGTTGTGGGTGTTGACCAGATAGATTGAACTCTTAAACGGCGACCCCAGCGGATGGTAGTCGAGGTTACGGTGAAGTTTGTCGGTATAGAGCATCCACTCGCGGCTAACGCCATCGGTCTCAAAGTCCTCCAACGCCCCGTAGCCGAGGTTATAGAACAGGGTGTACATCCCGCGACGATGCGCCGCATCAATATACCCCTGTACGGAGGAGCGATAGCAGTTGCGGGAGATGATGTCCGTCCACACATCCATCGGCTGCACAGCACTGCCACCCAGCGGGTGATGATGCTTCCAGTGCCAGTCCTGGAACTGCACGTAGTTGATGTGATAGCGGTTGAGGTCACTTATGACAGACTCAATCTCACGAACGGACATACTGCCATAGGTTGACAGGAATCCGTTGCGTGGGAAACGTTTGGGGTCGGAGGATACATCAATACCGATAGCGGCATAGACGGTATCTTTGCCATTGACCGTAGCGTGGAGTTCCGCCATATATCCCTGGTAATCCTCGGCAGGTGCAGTCCATGACCAGCTTGTGGCTGTGACAGGTTTTTCCTCAAGTATCTTGCCCAAATGCTGATAGCGCACCTTGACATCACCTGCGGGCAGACTGTTGATGGTGAATTGCACCGCATCGCCCGGCTTATAACAAGCCTTGTCTATACTGAGCTGGTTAGCAATATACGTTTCACCATACGTGATCGGATCATGCTCCGGCGCAATAATATTACATGCTGATGCCGCAACAAGCAGCATGACGAGTAGTGTATGATACATTGTTTTCATCATAAGGCGCTGAATGAGATGGTGTTGTTCTTGATATCAATCGTTATGCTCCAGTTGCCGGCAGAGGGGATGAGCCACTTGTTGTCGGGGTCACCCGTGTGGATGTCGTAACTGCCGTTCTCCGCAGGAGCGCAATCGGGCGTGGGGGCATAGATCATCTCGCCCGACCAGTCGTGTTTGATCTCGGTGGGGAACTTAATCTGCCCGGCATTGAGCGGTCCTTCGTAGGTAAAGACATCCACCTGCGGGTGTGAGAGTTCGGTAATGGCATCCCAACTCCAACCGCCAGGAGTAGCATCACCAATCATATAGATATGGCTGTATGTTTCCTCTACCGGCGGCTCGCTATGCGAGATGATAACCATGGTCAGCGATCGGGTGTCCACCTCAATGGTGTAATTACCGGAGTATGGAATCTGCCATTTGAAGTCAGGGTAGTCCTCTTCGTTCTCGCGATAGTGCATCACTTTAGGATCCGTCTCGTCACTAACATAGCACGGCAGCCAACTCTCGGTGGAGGTGAGTAGTTTGAACTCGCCTTGATACATTGGTCCGCTCCATGTGTAGTGACCAGGATCGTCATAATCAATGAGCATGCTTGTAGCCCGCTCAAGCGACCATCCATTCGGTGTGGCATCGCCGATGAGGTATAACTCCGGTACGGGTGTTTTGAGTTTGACGACGAGCTTGATAACCGGTGAAACCTGTTCGTCGCCCGTCTTGACCACCTTGGCGCGTACGCGCATCTCAAAGGTATAGAACTGCTCCTCCTGTATGTCGGCAAATGCCTGCTTGAGCGTATCTGCCAACATATCATGGCTGAACACTATGGTGCGGTCCATGGTGCGGCCTATAAGCAGTTGGAGTCCTGAGGCAAAGGCGTTACCAGCCTTGTCGATATCTATCGTATAAGCGATAGCCGAGCCTGTACCGTTGTTCGTGCCGGCAGTCCACGTGAGTTGCAGAGCAGCCTGACCGGCTAACTGCGGTTTGCAGATGACGGTATCGGCAGAAGAGGTAAGAATAAGTGCCTCATCACGCTTGGGATCATCTACCGGTTGCTCGCATGCTGTCAGTGCGCAAAGCGCAAACGACAGGAAACAGAGTATATATTTCGTCGTTTTCATTAGTAGCCGGGATTTTGGGTTAATAATTCGTTTGCCTCAATCTCCTGCATCGGTATCGGGAACAGCAGATGCTTGGATGTAGCATTGGTTTTGCCGATGGAGTGCAGGAAGTTAAGTGCATAGTTATTCGGATAACGGATCATGTCGAACCAACGGTGCCCCTCAAAGGCAAGTTCGATACGTCGTTCATGAATGATCTTTTCGCGCATCTGCGCTTGCGACAGGCCTTCCACTTGGCTGCGGTTGCTGAGGCCTGCACGTTTGCGCACCTGATAGAGCGGCGCTTCGGCTTCGGTGGTACGTCCGAGTTCGTTGAGCGCTTCCGCCTGCATGAGCAGTACATCCGCATAACGGGAAACTACCCAGTTCTGGTTACTGGTGTTGTAGTCCGGCGACTGCGTTTTGGTGAGCAGGAACTTGCGGACATTATAGCCTGTCGTGGAGTAACTGCTTGAATAGGTATAGCCGTCAAATGTCGGACATCCGGCATAGAAGAGGGTCTTGTCGCGTCGGAGATCACCGGGTTCGTACTGACCGGCGAACTCAGGTGTAGGCTGGTTCCAGCCGTAGCAACCGGCCGCCATACCTGAGTTACGCGGCCCTTGGAACGGACTGATCCACGAAGCCTGGTTCTCGTTGGACCAGAAGTCATGATTCGTCTTGCCGTAATACTGAATCTCGAAGATTGACTCTACCCCATTCTGCTTGGCGGGATTGAAGTTGTCGGCATAGTCGGCAGCTAACTGGTAGCCCATGGATGTTATCTCTTCGCAGATTCTTACCACCTCGTTGTACTTGGCAACATCAGGCTGATAGGTCAGATAGACACGTGCCAGTTCTACCATGGCGGCTTCTTTGCTAGCACGCCCAACGTTCTTTGTGCCGTAGGCGCTACGTTGCGGCAGACGGGCTATAGCCTCCTGTAAATCAGAAATAATCAGCGCATACACTTCATCAACCGAGGCACGAGGCATCTTCAGGTTGCTGTCAGATGTGAGCGGCTCGGTAGGCATCGGTACACCACCGAACAAACGAACCAATATGAAATAGTAATGTGCGCGCAAGAAATGTGCCTCACCGAGCATGCGATTCTTAAGATCGTTCTCTATCTGCATTGAGGGCACCTCTTTCAACACGAAGTTACAACGCAATATTCCCGGTGAAGGTCCGCGCCAGAGATCAAGTGCGGCGAAGTTGTCGGCTGTGGCAATGAAGTTAGCCATTTCAACCGTCTCCAAGCCGTCCGAGCCACCGCCTGCACCCACCACGCTTTCGTTGGCAATAATATCCAGCGTCCAGATACGCATGTTGTACAACTTCGCCCATTGCAATGGCTGATAGCAGGCATTGACAGCCGCCTCGGCATCCGCTTCGGTCTGGAACCCGTAGGTGGTATCCACCGAATCCCATGGTTGACGCTCAAGGAAGTTGCAGGATGTGAGCACTAACGCTGTCAGACCGGCTATAAATAGCCTGTATGACCACTTTGTTGTTAGACCGCCCTTCGGGCTGTTAGATATATTCTTTCTCATAACCGTATCCATTTAGAAGGTGATATTAAGTCCGAAGGTGAAGTTACGCGTGAGAGGATAAACATTGCTGTCAATACCGCTGCCTCCGACTTCCGGATCAAGACCTGTGTAGCGTGTGAGCGTGTAGAGGTTCTGACCTGATATAGAGAAACGCACCTCGTCCATGAGGGCTTTCTTGGTATATTGCTTGGGCAGCGTATAACTTACAGTAATGCTCTTGAGTCGCAGGTAATCACCCGATTCAAGGAATCGGTCACTGACCCGATTGTTCTTGTTCGGATCACTGAACACTGCACGCGGCACGGTAGTGTTGGTGTTATCCGGACGCCAGCGGTCGAGCACCGTAGTCATCTGGTTCTGGGCTACGGACATCGCCTCAAGGGTGGAACGGTTGCCATTGTAAATCTTGTTACCGGCTGCGCCTTGCAGATACACTTCGATGCTAACTCCGTAGAAATCAAAACTATTGCTCATCGAGAACGTCCATGCCGGTGTAGGCGAGCCAAGGACCGTACGGTCATCCTCATTGATAACACCGTCGTTGTTAAGATCCTTGAATCGTATATCCCCCGGCTGGGTGCTGGTGTATGCATCGCTACCGATGGTTTGCACGGCATGTGCGTCAATCTCGGCTTGTGACTGGAAAATGCCGTCTGTCACATAACCATAGAATGCGGCAACCGGGTAGCCAACCTTATGGATATTGCATCCAAAGTACATCGGCACATCACCATTGAGTGACAGGATGCGGTTGCGGTTGTAGGCAAAGTTCACCGTAGTAGTCCATGTGAAATTGCTATTCTTAATATTCATGCTGTTCAGGCTGACCTCCACACCGGAGTTACGCATCCTTCCCGCATTGATATTTGGCACTGCTTCATCGGAATAACCGCTGCTGATTGGTACAGACATCGGCACGAGCATATCATTTGTATTCTTGATGTAGTAATCGACATTCGCATGCAGGCGCTGGTCAAACAGCGACAAGTCTAAGCCAATATTGTATTGCTCCACAGTCTCCCAGCGCACATTCGGGTTAGGCAGCACCCATGGAGCAAGTCCGGGAACCTGCTTGTCACCGAACACATACTGTACGGTCTGCAATTGGCTGGCATAAGCATAGTTGCCGACACTGGCTTGGTTACCCGTCTGACCGTAACCGGCACGTAACTTGAGATCGGTGAGCCAGAACGATTTTTCGAACCACTGCTCCTCACTTATTCTCCATGCTGCAGCTACGGAAGGGAACACGCCCCAACGGTTCTTTTTTGCAAAACGGCTTGAACCGTCGGCACGCACCGTAGCGGTAATCATATATCGGTTCGCGTACCCGTACGTGGCGCGCGCCATGAACGAGAGCAATGACCATTGGCTGCGGTTGCCGCCTATGGTCGGTTCCAACAGACCGTTACTAAGCTGGCTGGCGGTCTGAGAGATGAAGCCCTGTACAGCGCCATTCATAAACTCGTAGGTATTCGCCTGCATTGACGAACCGATCATAGCCGTAATGGAGTGTTGGTTAATCGTCTTATTGAAAGTCAACGTATTATCCCACAGCCATGTAATGCTCTTGTTGAAACTACGGCTACGCTCCGACTCCGGCTGAGCAATGGGCTGCCAATCATATTGCGGAGTCCATCCTTCGGAATCCCAGAACAACATTTGCATGCCAAACGTTGTTCGGAAGATGAGCCAGTCAATAGGAGTAATCTCGGCGTAGATGTTACCTAACAGATTATAACCCTTGGTCTGACTGCTGTTCTCCATCATCTTGCCGATAGGGTTAGCTATGTCTCCTACATACATTGCCAGACCGACAGGACCAGCCCATGAGCCGTCCTCGTTCTTAATTGCCTGCGTAGGCAGTGCACGCATGGTATTCTGGATGTCATAGTTTCCCTGCGCTTTGATGTCGTGGTTCAGACTTAACTTGTGCCCGAAACGCAACCAGTCAAACAGTTTGGTGTCATGGTTGAACTGCAAGGTAATACGCTTGTAATCAGTGGTCTTAATGATACCTTTCTGATCAAAATATGCGCCGGATACGTAGAAGTTGCTCTTCTCTGTACCACCGCTATAGCTGATGGCGTAGTTCTGCGTGGGAGCAAACTGATAAAGTTCGCTTATCCAATCCGTACCATCGCCCAAAGCGTTCGGGTCGGCAAACGCAGGGTTCTGCGGCTGACCGGCAGCAGCCATCATCTCATTGTGCAGCGAGGCAAACTGATAGGCCTTGAGCAGTGGTAATGTTCGCTGAATCTGGTCAAAACCGAACGAGGCTTTCAAGCTGATGTGTCCCTTCTCGTTGCTACCTTTCTTGGTGGTGATGATTACTACACCATACGCACCGCGCGAACCATATATAGCCGTAGCCGAGGCATCTTTGAGTACATCCACACTGGCAACATCATCCATGTTGATCATGTTTAGCGGAACATCAGTTGGTACACCGTCAATCACAATCAGCGGTTCGGAGTTGTTGATACTGCCAATACCACGAATGTTCAGGCTCACATTGCTACCCGGTGCACCGGAACCGGTAACCTGCAGACCGGCAGCACGCCCTTCCAAAGCAGCACCAAGCGATGGTGACGGTTGCTTCTGCAGATCCTTGTCGCTAACCTGAGCGATACTACCAGTCAAGTCACTCTTTTTCTGTACGCCGTAACCGATGACAACAACCTCTTCCAAGAGTTCGGTACTTTCTGTAAGAGTGATGTTGACAGGTTCGCTGCCAACCACTTCCAACTCTTTAGTGTCATAGCCCATGTAACTGACTACAATCGTAGCCGGAGGGGCTACATCAATGGCAAAATTGCCGTCAAAATCTGTAATCGTTCCTATGGTCGTACCTTTAACCATAACGTTCACACCGATTAGCGGCTCACCTGTGTTATCCACAACAACGCCACTAACCTGCGCCCGGACCGACAAGACGATACATAGCAGAATGCTTAGAATGGAGAAAAATCGAATACTCTTCATACGTATCGGATTGTTAATTTTTCATGATATCTGTTTTCTAAAAACGATGCAAAGTTACTACTTTTTTTTCACATACGCAATAACGCGCAAGCAAAAAGTAGTGGATTTTGCATGTACAAAACCCACATTTTGCTGATTTTCATATACTAATGAGTTAGCCCACCGTAAGAAAAAAGTAGTGAACCGAACATAGCAAAAAGGCCGCTTTAGAGCATTGCGACCTTCTTTTCGAAACTATCCCTATCCCCTTTAGCCAGATTTCGCATACGCGTGCGGGCATTAAATATAGTAGATAAAGAGTAGCGCAGGAACGATGCTATCTTAGCGCTGTCAGTTATTCCCAAACGGATACAACATAGTACACGCAGGTCCGTATTGAGTTGTTCGCCCGACTTGATGCGGAACTCTGTGCCATCCACCAGCAACTGCTTGACATCGTTAATGAAGTTGGGAAAGATATTGAGGAACGCCTCGTCGAAATTGCGATAGAAGGCCGCCAACTGTTCTTGAGTAAAATGGTGCGAAGCCAGTTCCTGTTGCACCTTGGCTATCTCGTTGTTCTTGAATTGCTGATTCAATGCTTTGCGCCACGAGTCGAAGCGGTCAATCAGCAGCGACGACATCTCCATATACCGACCGACATACATGGCTTTAATCTGGTCACTTTCCTTTAACTCGGAGTAAGTCACCTGCAATTGTTTGTTCAGCGATGCCAACCGCCTGCGCTGACGGGCATTGTACAGCAGGAACACCGCCAGCAATGCGGCTACAAGCACTATACTACTCATAAATCCTATCAGCAGTCGGTGGCGAACCTGTTCATGCCGCTGGTAGGCGCTCTCAATAATAGGATAGAGCATGCCCAACTCAATAGTTCGGCCGCGAGCACAGCCGGCCTTGGCATCCTCAATGGCACAACGCATATAGCGGTAAGCATTGTCAATATCACCTGAGTGATATAATAGTAATGCCAACTCACGCAGAGATATATACTCCCGGATTGCAGCCTGCATATCGCTGCAAGCTGAGATGATCAGCTGCTCTTTCTCTTGATCTGTCATGCCCAGCTTATGGTATATCTGTGCCTTGGTGATAGCACTGATCGCCTGCTGGTCTGCACTGATAGAGTGTTGAGATTCATATCGGCTCAGCAATTCAAGAGCCTCGGTGTACTGCCCCTCCGCACATAGCCCGTCGGCATGCACTACCTCTTGATAGAACGAACCGGGCTCTTGCACCTGCATCAACGAGTCGGTATAAAGCCGCTTAAGAGAGAGATAGGAAGTCTGCTGGGCCTCAGATATAGCAAAATCAGCCATCAATCCGTATAGCGTGCGACGAAGATTGTAATAATACGGATACAACACATCTATCACTCCTTTTGCTGACGATGAATCAAGATATTGAATAGCATCATGATACATACCTAAACGCATCATCACTTCCGACATATTCATCTGCGCCGTTTCCCGATAAAACGCGTCATCAATGCTTCGAGATAGAGCCAGACGTTTGTCTGCATATACAAGTTGCGAATCAATATTGAACGCACGGTAGCGGTCAAATATCTGCCCGTAGAGCTCAAAACGGTCTCGGTCGTTCAACTGCTCCATCGGCATCCGACACAACGAATCCAAGTCGTTTTGGTGATGGGCATGTATGGCATAACGCCCTTCAATTAAGTAATCTAACTCACACAGAGCCGTATCTTGCTTTTGACACGCTACCATCATGACTAAAAAGGTCAGGAGGAAAATATAAGTACATCTCATTTTTTTCATAGTAAACAGCAATTGCGACAACGACAAATAATAAAAGCCGATAAAGGTACAAAAAAAAATACAAATATGCAAGAGGGAGGTGAATATTTTTGCAAAAAGGAAGAGAAAAGTGGAAAAATTAACGGGAAAGGCGATTAGAGGTTACAAAATGTGACCGAGATGCAAAATACGGTTCGGTGGAAAGGACACCCCACTGCACGTTGATTGTGGGGACCCCGGGCGCACCGAGAGCAAGACAGCATAGCATATACTGCGCTCAAAAATGATCGCAAAGTGCACGATGTAGGGCGATGGACTTTATCGCCCATTTTTACTCTCGGTCGGCTTGGTCTCCCCGACCGCCTTCCCTTTTCGGATTGCCAAGTCAAGGCAATCCTCCAGGTCGATGCTAGCGGCTCTGAGGAGCTGTTGTTCAGATACAATCTGAACGCAATAGACAAAGCCAACAATGGAGACCTGCATGACATGCAGGGAGAATGGACAAAATAACTCGCTCATGAAATCGCGAGCACAGGACACCCCAATATACACCTAAATAACAACAAAGAACAATGCCACCGGAGGTAGTGGACTGGAATCAATGCAAGAAACCATTGTGGGTGGGTCGGGCGGGTGTCGCGTTCGGCAATCGGGTCGCATGGATGACGCACGCGTCATAAAAGCGACCGATGCCTCCGCTCTCCCCAAAGAGTGCACTACGTTAGCGCTCTTTGGGGACCCCATTGAAGGGTGGGAGGGAGGGTGAACAACGTAACAAGACGAGATCAACGCAACAAGACGAAACCAACGTAACAAGACGAAACCATTGTAAATACAAGGCGTGACAAAACAAAGAACCCTCAAGGATTAGTTCCTCAAGGGTTCTGAAAATGGCGGCTACCTACTCTCCCACAACATGCAGTACCATCGGCGTTGCTGAGCTTAACGACCCTGTTCGGAATGGGAAGGGGTGGGACCTCAGCGCTATAACCACCTTAATTGTTTCTGTAAAGTTGAGAGTTTAGAGTTTAGCGTTTAGCGAAGTTCGATAGTTACAAGTTGTTAGTTATCAAACTCCAGACAAAACTCCCTACTCTCACCTAAAGTATTGACGTATTGAATTAGAAGTGATTACGATTGGTATTCTGCGATGGATATGCGATATATCGAGAAATCGAGATATCGACATATCGAAGTCATCAAAGAAACCTTCTTAAGAAAAAGATTTCGGGCAATTAGTACTGCTCGGCTTTATGTCACCATTGT
>Ga0310694_10000976_pt1 | contig 34468 bp, 44 predicted proteins | sample 174DNAGHGhighgp2_FD_203884 | JGI IMG/M metagenome (GOLD analysis project Ga0310694, IMG submission 203884) | Sheep rumen microbial communities from Palmerston North, Manawatu-Wanganui, New Zealand - 1742 DNA GHGhigh gp2 (v2) (version 2) | ecosystem: Host-associated > Mammals > Digestive system... | reverse complement strand
TGTATTACATTATCTACATTATATTACATTATCTACATTACATTATATTACATGTATTATATTATCCATATTATATTATCTATACTATATTATCTATATTATATATTATTATAAATAACTCAAATAAATTCCAACTATATTATATGAAATATTACCATCTGGAACAAAAAGTTCCCGTACAAATTAAATGTAGTATTTAAATAGCATAAATAATAAAAAAATAGCAGCTCTGCAGCTTTTGAAAGACTTATATTATATTCAAGAAGTTCAAAAATCAACTAATGAGGTTAATCATGAAATATACAAATGAACAAATACAACAAATCAAAACTTTACATGCAAACTACTTAGATAGTTTGCTAGATATTGACTTTGACAAACTATCTAATAATCAAATGTCTTTTATTAGATGTGTTAGCTTGTCTAGTATTATGACAATGAAAAAACACAAATCTAATAATGATATTATGAATAGTCCACTTCCGGGCGTTAGTCAAGTATCTATGAAAGATAGGCTAGCTACAATGACCGATGACGAACTAGCTGAGCTTGGTTTGTCTAGAGTGTAATAATAATAGTAGTACATCGTTTGTATGTACTACTTTGAAGCTTATCATGTGATGGTAAGCCTTAAAGTAGTATTCACAACAAAATCATGAGGTTACTATGTTTAAAGTAGTAGTATCTATTCCATTTCAGCCTAACGAAACATACACGGTCAGCCGTGCCGAAGCTGGCTCAAATATGGTTGCCTATATAAGACGTCTGGCTAAAACATTTGCAAGTGCCACTAAAATAGCAATTACAACCATGGATGATATTCCGGTAGCAACGTATCGGTATAATATGTTGCGTGGCTATAGCGTTTTCACAACTCACTCACTAAAGGCGGTAATATAATGGCGGCACTCACACAAGAGACACTGTGCAGTAACGAATGCGGCAGCATCGTTTACTTCAGACAACTAGGCCTGTATGGATACTACCATCGTGACAACAATGATGGCAAGACCGATGACTGTACATATTATTTTAAGTTCCGTGACCATGAAGTAATCCCGTATACGTTTTTTTATGGCAATCCAGACACGTATGATGCTGCGGATGCTTTAGAGGTAGATGACCATAGTTGGGTCTATGACGAAGACTTTCATACGGCAGAGTATCAACGATACATAATTAACTGTCTGTATCAATGTGTTTGTACATACGCGTTTGAGAGGGCCTAGCATGATAGATTATAATGTGCTAGCTAGGCGCATTATGAAGAAGTGCCAATGCAGCGAGGCAGAGGCACTGTCTTCACTTGCGCAAGCCTACCTAACATTAGATAAGACAAAGCCAGAAGCCATGCAAGCGTCGTACCTATATATTACGGCATGCTATGACCAGCTGGATAAAGTGTCTATGAAAGATAAATATACGCGCGAGCTTGAGTCTGCACAGCGTAAGCTACAACATCTTAATGCGGTGCTTGCAAAAGAAGACCAGATAACAATAGAAGAGTTGTCTGTCGCGCCAGCTGAACCTGAAAGCGATGCTGCATACTTGCTAGATATTACTAAGCATCTTAGCGAGGATAACCGCATTGCAGTGCTTGTAGTTGCGCATGAATTATTATCATCACGCAATGTTAATCGTAAGCCGCTAACTGTTGAGATGACTCGACAACTATTAAAGCGGCATAAGATTCCTAATACTAGCGAATATGCGCGACAAGTTTATACATTCTTAACAACATTGCGGAGGCTCTAATGCTAATAACGACAAGCGACTTTGAAGCTATCCAAGACTTAAGCGATACTGGCTTAATCAAGTGGACACCATTTAAATACACACAAGGCTATTGGTATCGCGATGATGATGGCATGGTCTGGATTAAATCATACGGTTCTGTAATCGCATGCTTTGATAAGCGTGGCAACATCATACCGCACGAATACTTTGCAACAGTTGACCGAGCCCATATCGAAGTCTTGCACAGTGAATATTACAGATACTATCACAAGGAGGTACCCATGCGTAGCATCATTGAAAAATGCCTAGACATAATTGTCAGTGTCATGCTATTTATGATTGGCACACTTGCAATCATGTTAATTATCATTTGGTTAGCGCGGGCAACATTATGACGCGCGACGAATGCTTACGGCTTGCTAAACTAAAGGGCTACTCATTCGAAGCAGCTCTTGAACTAACCACGTTTATAAAGCCACGCCTACAATTCAAGACAATTGAAAAGGCCTGGCGCGACTGTCAATTATGGAGGCACACATGATAGTGCAATTAAGAAAGAATGACAAAGTCTTCTGGCTTGTCAATGGCGTAATAATCCAAACCGAGCCTGGTACACCAGCACGTATCCATTACAATTTTGATGTGATACCAGATGGCTGTACTCGGCATTGTACAACACGGCTAGAACGCAAGATACTATATCTTGTATACGGCCCGCAGCTTAGATTTTTGGGAGGTATCAAATGACAAACGAAGGCTACTTCCAAACCGCCACATTTAAGATGCTGTCTGAAATACCGGTAACACATCGGCAACGATTTAATAAAAGCCGTGTATTTAAATATGCGTGCGTAATTATTAACGGCTATAATACCGTCGTTGTATACAAGTCTGGAACACCAGTTTCAATCGCATCTTCGATGGTTAGTGCGGCACTGCCACTGGTTTTAGATAGCCGATATGCTAGGCGAGCTATCCATCAATGCGAGTTACTATTGAGTGATGACACATTGTTCTTAGATACGCTGAGGCTTGTATATCCGCCTAGATAGTTACGAACAAACTAACTGATTTTATATATACGCGTGCGCGCGTAAACAAAACAAATCAAAGGAACCTTTAAATTTAAATGGAAAAGTTATATGCAATACACTGAAGAAGAACTCAAGAAAATTCTTGAAAATCATCAGCACTAGTTATTAGAAGATTGCGCAGGCTGGGAGAATATGGGAGCAAACCTCGAAGACGCAAACCTCGAAGGGGTAAACCTCAAAGGCGCAAACCTCGAAGACGCAAACCTTAAAGGTATAAATCTCTACGGTGCAAACCTCTACGGCGCAGGCCTCGATGAAAAAGAACAGTTCCGCTTCGGGCAAATTCTAAAAGAGCCGATGACAGGCTTCAAAAAAACGAGAGCGGGCGTAGTTATTACAGCCATGATTCCTGCCGGAGCAATCGTATTCTGCATCAACGGAAGCCAGTGCAGGACAAACAAGGCTCGCATCATCGACATGAGTGGACAGAAAGAAGTATTGCATAGCATATACGACCCTAAGTTTGAATACAGACTCATGCAGGACATCGAAATCGATGATTTCGACCTCATGTATAACGTTGAATGCGCGAGTGGATTCCACTTCTTCAGGACACGCGAGGAAGCGGAAAAGTACCACGCATAAGAGATTATCCAGATGACGGCATTTGCATGAAGTATGCAAAGGAGCGCGACTGTAAGAACCATTAGTCAGTCCGACCAAATAACTGTTTATCTTTAAGCAGTGGCGACTTATACTTATGATGAATAAACTCATGGCACGTTTTGCATAATACCAAGAACCTGTCTTGAGCTAAGTTATTATATTGTGTTTCATACATGTGATGTACATTTAAGTCAGCCAATCGCTTATAGGTAACACCACAATATTGGCAGGTCATACCACGCATCGAACAGATTGCGCGTCTGAATAGCTGCCATGCTGGCGTACGCCTGAACTCGGCACGTTCTTTTGCATTTGTAATTTTCATATTTAATTATCTTTACAATGTGCAAATAAAATCCAAAGTTTCAAAAAGTTGGATTTTTTGTTTTAGATTCAAAGATAATTAAATGTGAGCAAAACAATTTGCTTATTTCAATTCAACTCAACCGCTATTTATATATAGCAAAGGATTCATTATGAACGAAGATGAAGTCACCCTCGAAACCGCCTGCGAAGAAAAGAAAGGCACACGTTTTGCCAATGATTTTACGCCGGAAACCAAGCAGCGTATCCGTGAAGAAGCTGCCAAGCGTATCGATGCGCTTCTTGAAAAGCCGGACTTTTCTTTCAACGACTTGAGCCAGCTGTCTGGTGTTGCTCATGGCTCTGTCAAGGGCCGTGCCAAGACGCTCTGCTCCGCTGAACAGATTGTTGCCGCTATCTTGAATGGCGAACGTGCTACTGGTGGTAGTCGTAAGCCGAGCGCTGATTCTATCAAGTCGTTCTTGGCTTCGCTCAATCCGGACGAACGCGCCAAGATGCTTGCCGAACTTGGCATCAAGGAAGGCTAAGTCCAGTCAATTAAAGACATGTATGGCTAAAACCATGCATGTTTTTTTATCCAAACTTTGAAATATTTATCTTGAAAATTGGTCTTACTGGTTATTTTTCTATTATAAAATCGCAAAATTTTTTCTGAAAAAAAATTTCTATTTTTTATAAAGAAATTTTAACCTTAAGACTATTTCAACAAGATAATATTTTAAAATATCAGGAGTTAATCATGACAAATGTTCCAGCAATAACCGATTGCAAAAGTCTAGCTGACGTACATCAGCAATCAGCCTTAATAAATAAAATGGCTGGTGACCTGGCAAATGAACCGATAGTTCAAAATGGCTATATGCTTTCTGGCCAGCCGCCACAGACCGTATTTGTAAACATTGCTTCAATGGCCAAGAAACGTTTAGGCAGTATGTTTCCAGCTGCTGATTGGAAATCGCCATTGTATGAACGGTTGATGGCCGAAGCCAAACTCATCTGTGCCGAATGCATCCATCTCAAATATGAATGCCGAGCACGTCGTCAGCCGTATGACCATCTCTATGATGCCACTGTACGTATTAAGAAACTAGTTCGTGATATGTATAATCAATATGACGAAGCCATTAAGAAATTGGTATAGCTAATGTTTAGCCGTGATATGATTCTTACTAATCCAGAGATGATGCCTGAAATTCGAAGGGAGGCTAAAGCAACGCTGGAGCTAATTGGCTTTTGCGATAACCTGTGTAAACTCAGGAAGTATCTGGATTGGGGCAAGTTTGATTGGAGCTATATGTGTAGCTGGGCCAATCATGTTGACGAGCCATTCGTTAAACTGATGTTAAGCCTGGCTAAGCATGGTTATACCTATAATGTAATTTCAATGCACAAATGGTGGCGCCGTCTCAAAGCTGTCAATCAAGCTAATGTAATACGGTTCTTCACATATACAAATTTTCCTGGACCTACGGATAAACCACTATTCTGGGCCGATTTATATGCACAATGTTGTCGAACTAAAGCCATGTTCGAAGAAATGAGCAAGGTATATACTGACGACCATTTTGTAGAAATGAATTTGCGTGGTTTGCTAGGCTGCTCACAAGCGGCTGACATCAAAAACGCTTGGGCCGAATGGGCTAAGTCGAATCATCCAGACAAGGGCGGGTCTGTTGATAAATTCGTAATCGTAAAAGCCGCCTATGAAGAATGGCTTCAAGCCAAAGGATAACTATGAAGTTCACTATCCACTTTAATATGCATGCGTTTCTGACTGTTGCCAGTAGGCCACAGCCTGCACCAGACTTTGGCGCATTTGTCTGGGGTTATCGTAGCAATTCGCCTGTCGTATGGATTGGCATATACAAAGCCTTGCATCAAGACGGCGTCCGCAATTATCACACAATTGAATTGCTTGATGGTGGCCGTATCGATGTCGATGGTATCGCCACGATACCAGACCAATTCTTGCCGTACGTTGTAGCCCGTGATAATAAAGTGTACCGTGCGCAGCGTGTTGCTGACGATACGATTACAACAACGCGTGGCAACCAACTCAGTTTTGATGAAGTACAGCCAGTCTTGTATCATGACTCAGAACCATCTGGATTGGCGTCGGAAACCGCTAGACCCGTGCCTTCTGAACCAGAACTGCCAAACCGTGTCCGTGAAGAGGGCGTATGAATATCTTGTTATTAGGTAATACTTGCAGCGGCAAATCGACGCTCGCCAAATTTCTAGAAATGGCTGGCTATGTTTATATGCCAACAGGCGATATTACACGTCAACTGATTAAAGCTGGTGCACACAATTTACCGTATATATGGTCAACCATTATTAGTACTATCGATGTGAAGGTTAATCATGTGCTAGACCATTTTTATTGTCACACGATGTGCCAGCTTAAAGATATGACCGGCCAGTGGCCAGCTGTTATTGAAGTTATTGATAAGCGGACTAAGCCAACTTTGAATGCGCACTCTGAACTAAAAGCATCAGACAAGGCTAGGCGCTACGATGCGCAATACGCTGGTATCATTGATTATCTAGGCCAAATCAAAGTCACGCCAGTCCGTGTTATTAATATGGATACCGGCTTTGATATATCCGAATTAATTAATGCTGGAATTGTATCATTCAATATGCCGCCGGTAATTTCAATGGAGGACATCTATGGCAATACCAAATAATGATTTAGTATGGCATACTAAGGCCATCATTGACCAAGTCAGGTTTGCCGAATTAAAGCATCCAGACTTTGCAAAATCATTCGCATCAACGACGACCGTTTTGCCAGCTGTACAAAACAGCTTGGCTGTTGCCAGAGCCAAGTCAGACTCTGAAGCTAAAGAAGGTTATTCGTTTGAAGCTACGATTAACGAAGAAATTCTGGAGGCACTTGAGGCCCAGCTTCAAGGCGACTATCAACATGCATATGAAGAACTGGCCCAGTGCGGCGCGGTAATCATACGTGCTATGGAATGGATTAAACAACACAAGGTAGGTAAACATGATTAGATGGTTAATAGGTATATGGTCGCTGACTGCTGTCATTTGCAAACTTGCTAAAGTCGGTGCCTTTACAGACTGGGCGCTTATTGATTGGCCATGGCATTGGAGTTGTCTGTGTTTGCTAGAATGGTGGGCGATACTGTTTATTCCAGTATTCATCAGTGCATTCATCCTTGAATACAAGAAACAAACGGCCGAAGCATTACGGCGCGACATCTATACAAGGAGATAATCATATGGCAACACGTGTTAAACTTCAGCAAGGCACACCTGAATGGCTGGCTTGGCGCTTGAATGGTATTACGGCTACTGAAGCTTCAGCGGCAATCGGTTCCAATAAATGGATGACGCCATTCGAAGTTTTCAAAAGCAAGCTCAATCCACAACAAGAACTGCATATCCCATCTAAATATGAAGAATGGGGTACCATCCTTGAAGACCCAATCAAGTTCAAAAAGTTCGCTAAAGAACATCCTGAATTCGACGTGCGTCAGGGTGATTGCTATGAAGATGGTTGGCGTAAATGCAGTCTCGATGGCGAGCTTTACCAAAATGGTAAATGCGTTGCGATTCTTGAAATCAAAACAGGCCGCAATCCTAAGCAGTGGGCCCTAAGTGTTCCGCAAGGTTATTATGCACAAGTACAGTGGCAGATGCATGTAACTGGCATACACAAAGTTTACTTCGCTGTTTTGATTAACGGTTGCGATTACCTTGAACGCATCGTTGAATATGACCCGCAATATTGCGAAGAACTCGAAGCCGCGAGCCTCAAGCTGTGGCAATGTATTTGCAATAAGACACCGCCAGAATTAACGCAAGCCGAGCGTGAAGCTCTTGTGCAGGCGTCAAACGAACTGGAAAATTCATAAGTTATTTAAAGATAATTAAATAACGAATAAGCCAACACAAACCAAGAGGTACAACATTATGGCATCAAATCCGTTAAATCCGTTCACACAAGTTGAAAAGACTTATCACCAATTCCCCGTCGATGAATATGTCGATGCATGCGTCATTGCATACTTCATGGCTAACCTGCCGCCTGGACCGATGGCCGCAACCGACGACCCGATTCCGTCAGCAAAGTTCTTGTTCGCTGGATTCTGTAAGGACCCAGATGACCCGTCGAAGCTGTTGTGCGATGAAACTGGCACGCCAATTGTAGTTCGCAAATGGACTGAATGGCTCCGCATTTCTTTCAATAAGAAAGCAAAGCTCATGCAGTTGTTCAACGGCTTTGACAATCTTAAAGATATTCTGCAGGATTGCCAATCGTCTACAGGCCGTTTGTATACTACGCCGATGAAGATTCAGCTTGAAGCGACTGACGACGTGTACTCACGCATCATGCGTGTTAAGCCGGGCAACAATCATGCAATCATTGACCAGATTTATTATGACGAAACCTATACGCCATATAAGTTAGTTAAGGCTTATGGCCGCACGGTGCCGCTTGAACAGGCCGCATGCAAACTTAAGACAGGCGTCAAGGTTTATGAACAGCAAGATATGGTTGACACGCCTGATAACTAATATTTAGCACCTCATGATTAACCAAAACCGCTCATTAACTTGAGCGGTTTTTTATTTATTTATGGGAGGCTCTACTATGAGACTAGTTGGTAAATATGCTTTCGAGGCATTACGTGATTGTTTACAAGGTGTGTTCGCATGCCAGCAAACCCAAGACTTGTGGATTCTCGAGCTTTGGCAAATTCGCTTTGTGATAAAGCCACATACCTACGTCGAAATCTATCTAAATTCGGGCAGCCAGAAGGGCTACGAAAGTCTTGGAAAATTTACATTATCTTAGTAAGATAATTAAATATGATAGCACCTGAACTTATTGAAGAACTCCGGCTGATTGCATTTATACCAAAATGTAAACCGCTCACCAGAGTTAGTGCTCTGGCTAGTCTGGCTAGAAATGGAATTGAACTAGACAAAGTTAGAGAAACACTATTCAGTATCGCGACTGCTATTGACACACCGGATTCTGTCAAGGTCCGTGCCATCGACTTGTTAGACAAGCTGGACATTACGGCTAAGCCTAAAGACTTAAGCCCGGCCGAAGAAACCTCAATGACGGAGTCACTGTTAAAGCAATATGTCGGAAGCCCTGAATCAAATACTTGAACGTTTTAAATCAAAGATTTCTTATCGTGACCAAGATAAGGCAGCCCTTGACGTATCTAGATGCGCGGCAGCCGGCAACCTTGGCGAACGCGAATATAGCGAGTGGGCCTTAATTAGTAATGACCCACTCGTTATTATTAACTATATCGGAACATTTATTACTGTCCAAGCTTCAAAGCTGGCTAGTGCTCCGCTCAGACCATCAGATGATGTGCTCAATGAAAAGGTCCTTGACATGCGGCTTAATAGCCAGTTTGTTGAACTGTACAAAGGCACATTGAATGATGGCTATGCATTCCTAGGACTTGGCTTAGACAACGGCGACCCGATTGCAAGAATAATCGATGCGCGCTCTATCATGTTTAATGGCGATGACCCAACGCTTCGTGATGCTACAGAACTTGTGGTATTTGAAGTCTTGCCAAGAGCCGCTGACGAAAACTTTATATCTACATTCCCATCTGGTTATGTTGAATTTGATTCGACCTGCGAAAAGGTTCGTACCTCATATTATCATAAGAGCGGCGGTTCAGTCTATCTTGACATCTACGAAGAAGGCTCTGATAAAGTTAGATCGACCTTGGTTCCAAATGTAGACCGTATTCCGGTCGTGCGTTTCTATGGCGAGAAATATGAACTCGCAGATAAACGTTATCATTATCGTGGTTTATATTATAAGCTTGCAGGTCTCGCCAAAGCCACGGCTCTTGCTGCAACTAAGCTGCAAATTCGTATAGCATCAACTGATGATGCCAATTATATGGGTGCTAGTGATGCAATTAGCAACCATAAGAATGAATGGAAAAATTCCGGACTGCGCACATTTGATGCGACAAATGCGAATGGCCAGCCAATCGATACACCGGTAATTCCGATTCCACACGACAATGATTTTCTAATTAAGGCTGTCGAGCTTTGGAAATCTGTAACGGCAGACTTGCTTGGCCCAATCGTTCAGAGCGGGTCTGAAGCTATTACACGTGAAGAAGTCCTGGCGCGTAACGAAGTGCGCGATGCACTGTCCAATGTCTATCTATCCAATATGGCAGATTCGGCATCTGAAGTCTACCGCATCATTAACGCATTCACTACTGGCAGTAATGCTAAAGTCAAAGTCCAAGGCGGTTTCATTGAATCTCAGCAACGGCAGCAACGTGTAGCTGAAATCACAAATCTTTATAATTTGGCTAAAGACTCTGGTCTTAATGCACAAGGCTTCATTCTCGAAGTCGTGGCCAATTGTAACTTGCCATTGTCTGTTAAAGAACGTGTTGGTAAACTGTTAATGCAGGACCCGTTTGCAAGTCCGAAAGTTGTGCAACTCACACAACAAATTCAGCAACTACAACAGACAATCCAGACCCAGCAAAACCGTATCACGGAACTGCGAATCATGGCGTCTCAGCGTATGGAACGTCAGGCCGAATGGGTCGCGTCGCAGGAACGCATCAAACGCTTCGAAATTATGTTCAAGCAATGGCAGCAGGAAAACAAAGATACGCAAGAAGCCCGTATGGAAGTTTTGCGGCAGCTGCTTAGTGCTGGCGACACTTATGGTGCTATGGCAATGCTTCAGGCTATTCAGCAAATTGATACACCGGTTTTGGATATGCCGGCCACACAGCAACAAATGACTGATGCAACCGTCGATACAACGGCCGCTTATAATGCTGGTGCCGGTCAAGCCATTACGAATATGGGCAAGCCGGAATTGTCTGTGCCGCCACCGCCACTGCCTAATATGAATCCTAACCTTGGAGGCCTTTAATGAATTGGCTATCACCATTTACCGACGCGATTGGACTGACCGATAGTACAGCTGGCCAACGTGGTTTAGATACTTTAAAGCAACAAATGCAAGAAGCTCAAGGCCAGTTGTCACGCGATATGTCTGGTGTTAATCAGATGTATCAGCAAGCTATGGCCGGCCGTGATTTGGGCTCGGTTCTTGATAAATATTCTGGTATATTGGATAGTACTGCTAATGCCGGTTCTGCCGATAACGTAAGCAAATATATGTCGCCGTATGCACAGCAGGCTTACGATGCAGCTGCTAATCAAGCGTTGGCTGGAGCTGGCGGCTCGCTTCAGAGCTCTGGCGCAAATATGGCTGTTGCTACTGCTGTTGGTAATCAGGCTGCTGATATGTGGCAACGCGCATTCCAAGATGCACTTGCTGATGCTACAGGTACTCGTCAAACATATCAAAATATGGCGAATCTGGAAATGATGCCATCACTTAACTGGGCTCAGTTAACGAGTGATTTGGCTGGCACTAAGTATACAGCCGGCACCGATATGGCTAGCGCCGCAGCTAAAACTGCTGGTACACCTAACACAATTTTCTCGGGGTTATTCTAATGACACGATTCAATGCAACAGGTCCGCGCGTTAATTACACGCCTCAAGAAGGTCCTAAGGCTGGCGACCAGCTTATTGGTTTATACAATATGTGGCAATCGATTTCACCGGAAACTCGTCATTGGATAGCGGGCTTATTCAAGAGCGATGATGCCGATGAAGAGGCTCCGCTTACAACTGAACAAGATTTAGTTAACAACGAAATGCATGATGCCGAACAAGCCGCAAATGCCGGTTTACAGCGTGGTTTTGACAAAGACTTTAATGGTCAAGAAGCTTTCGAAGCAGCTATTGATGCAGCAATGCGTGCAAGCAATGATTATCAAACAAGTCAACAGGCCGCTGCTGATGCGGCTTCTGCTGCCCAAGAAAAAGCTAAACAACGTATGCAAGGCCGCCAGAATTTGGGCTTGAACTGGCCCACAATTGTGCCTTATCCACACTTTGAGAAAGGACCGTTCTAATGGCTAATTGGTTTACAGATATGCTAAAATCGGCAGGCAATGCCATTGGCAATGCTATAGACCCAGACCAAGCCGAACTCGATGCAGCTGCTAATGGCCAGCGCTGGAACTATGCATTAGAACACCGGTTCCTGCCGCCTGGTTCAAAATTTTCTAATCAAGTCATGCAAGGCGCTGCACTTGAAAATAAACAAAAGCCAGCACTACAGCAATCTATAGCTTCAGAACGTTATCGTACAGGCTTATTTGGCATGTGGCGTGACTTCATCAATAAGGTCCGGGCCGGTAATTACGACGAATTTGGTGGCACTAGCGATGGCGCCAGAGAATGGGCCAGCCGCTTCAAGCAACAGTTCGATGATACGTATGGGCCCGGATCGTCTGATATGCTGATGCCGTTGCCTGAAGTACTCGGCGACCGTAAAGAGCTTGCTCGTAAACAGGTATTCGATATTAAAGAAGGCCTGAACTACACTACTAATATTTTAAATAATATCAATAGTTGGATGCAAGATGGCAGCTGGAGTGACCCAATTAAGCAGGGCATGATTAAAAACTATTTGGATAAAACGTCTCAGTCGCTTGCCGCACGTCTTGGTGGTGATAGCAAATCTATGGCTGATGCTGAAAAGGTCCGTATCCAGATTCTGTCGTTGCCTGATGAATCCATGAAAATGGTACATCAAGAAGTCGCAAATTACCGTGATTTCTTGTCTTCGGTTATGAATTATGGCCGCCAAAAGGGCTGGTCTCAGAACATAATTGGCAAAATCAATCGAGGCAAAGAGAGTCTTGACGCAGCGCTTGCTACTGATAATAAGGGTAACGTCTCAACCTTAGTTGGCGAAGCTATGTCAACAATTGGTAATATTGTACCGTCGTTAACACCAGCCGAGCGTGAATTGGCCGTCGGTCTGAATGAAGCTTTGACGGCTGGTATCGAGGCACATAAGCAATACATGTACAATATGACGCTTGCGGCCGATGTTGACCCGGCCTTTGTGTATCAATTGGCACGTACTTTGCATGAACAATATGCCACCCAATTCAATAATGAAATGGAAAACATGTATCGGCCTGAACGTGCAAAAGCAGCGCCGGGACAGACCTTTGATTTAAAAGATTTAGTGCGTCAAGTTAAACCGAGTCCGCTTTTAACTCCGAACAATTATAAGAATTTGATTGTCGAATATATGCGGCCTGAAGGTGCGCACGGCAATCCGCAAAGCAAAATGGAACAGAAACCTGGTAAACGGTTGCCGGTTAAATCACCAGCCAAACCTCCTCCGGGCGGCTTTATCATTAACCGAGATTTAAAAGAAGAGGACTTTATACGATGAATGCAACAGCTTTTAAAATGGATAAAGCTGGCCTAAATGCGGCTGAACAATTCTGGAAAGCTCAGCATGATGCCGGTATCGATTATAAGTTCGCTGTTACACATAATGGCGAGCTTGTTGCTATTGGCCCAGAGTCCGAATTTTATAATACCAGTTTTACATATAAGACGCCACGTGAAGCTGAACAGGCCACTGTGAATAAACAGCCGACTCGCTCACCAGTTGGCTCGTTAATTGGTTCAATCATTGCGCCTCGGTCACAATATCATGTGGCTGATAAGACTGGCAGAGCTGCTGACCCAGTTCGTGCTGAACAGTCAAGTCTTATGTCTGATGTGGGCCGTGACGCTTTAGGTAATATTGCGCATTATGGTCCTGGTGTGGCGGCACTGTTACCAACAGTTAGACGACTGCCATATAAAGTACTTGGGCCTGGAGCCGCCGCAATTTCGTTGGCTGGCGATGTTGCAAATGCCGGTCTTGATGAACAAGCCGATGACGACTTATATAGCAGCACACCTGAAAATATGTTGCTGACGGCTGGAGCTGCCGGCACTGGCGCTATGCTGCAAAAATATTTTTCTAAGCCGGCTCAGATACGCCGTGAACTTGATGATTTGATTAGAGCAAGGATGGGACTGGGTTCTCGCGGTAAAGTCGATAAAGCCGTGCGCAACGAGATATATGAACGCGGAATTAAAGGGTTGCCAATGCCGACTTGGGACTGGTGGTATCTGAAACCATTAAACGATTTTGATACCCAGTACGGTGATGATTTACCAACTGTATATAGGCGCCAGCCATATTTACATACTGGAAAAGGGTCACAGGTCATGTCGCGCGATATACCACCGGCTGCAATTACTAGAGATGTAGTACTTGACTGGCTAGCACAAAAAAACATTAGGCCGAACAGTGTCAATCTTAAAGAGGTACAAGACCTGCTTCAATCAACATATCCGCGTAAGTCAGTATCAAATCTTAGTATGGCTATGTGGCCTACTAAAGATACACCGCCTATGTCAAAAACTGAGTGGACTCGCCACAAAAATGAAGCAAATACGTCAGGGTCTAGAATAGAACAGCGGATGTGGGATGAATCAGTCGGACTTGCTGACCCGACACTGGACAAAGAATGGACTGCTAGAAAAAAAGCAAGCGGCGAACGTCGTAAACGTGGCGACGTATTACAAAAATCGGAAGCTAATCGTGGTAAAGGTGGTACATCTACGCTGCCAATTATTACGCAAGAACAGTTCGATAAGCTGGGTAAAACCGGAAAATACCGTCGTGGTCTTGGCAGAGCTGCAGGTTTCTTGTTGCCAATTGGCGCTGAAGTATTTGGTCGCACTGTATTATCAAAGGAGCAATAATGGAACCTACTGATTATTTACGCTGGGGACCCACTGACTTAAGCTGGCAAGCACCAATTTTAGAACCAGCCGCTGTACCAATCGAAATGATTCCAGATGATTTTGATGACCCATCGGTTATCGAGGCTCAAAGCGGTAATGCTCGAAAGTTTCCAAATAAGTGGTCCAGGACGCTTGCAAAGAATACGGCTAAAACATTATTAGGTTCTGGCTATAACAAAGAATCTAAGCTAGTTGAGCCGTTTATTCGCAAACACATTACCGATAATGATATTGGAACGGCTGCATTGATGGGCTTGGCATACGGCTTGCCAGTAATTGGGACAGCTCTAGATATGGCAGAAGGCAACATACCCGGTTTATTAGATATTACTGGAACTGCCGGTTTATTCAAAGGCCCACTCAAAGCCGCTCGCAAAGTAGTATTACCGTCAGCAATTGGCGGTTCGGCTCAAGGCACATTGTCAGCTGCAATATCTAAAGCTTTTGAACCAGAATTGAGCTTAGACGATTATACACAAGACCAAATCGACGAATGGTGGCAAGACGCCATAAGGAGATACAAATGATTAACGTATTTGATACGCATCGGCTACCATATCGCAATGCGATGCTTAAAGCATATGATTTGAACGATGGCACCACACCACTCGATTTTTACAATATTACCGATAATACCGAGCCAACTGAAAGTATCGGAACAACTGTATACACAAACGAAGCTGGCTATATTTGCTATGGCACTAATCGTCAAATGGTTTTGAGTCTCGGCTTAAAACAGTCTGCAATTATTAGAGCGTCATTAAACGGCGGTACAAGCTGGCCAATTGAATGGACATTGCGCGTTGCCGAAAACGGCGTATCGCGCGCTGACCTTACGTTCAAGATTTTCGATTCGGTTGGTAACGTATTATATGACCCGTTGAGCAAAAGCTTTGTCATGCCAGATTACTTACCGCGTAGCGAGTATTCAAACGGTATTTGGAAAGAAGAATCAGTTAGTGCCGAAGCTAATGAATCAAGCATTGCGCTTACTGAATGGACTACGAGTGTTCGCATCAGCCAGGCCGTTATTGCAGCTCAAATTAGTTTGACAGGTCAATTACGTGCCGGCCAAAAAGTACTTGTTATAAATGAAGGTAAAGCACGTGTAATCAACAATATGCGTTTTGAGGCTGGCTCATTTAGCATATATTATGCTGATGGAAACGGCAATATGATGTGGACAGCCCAAAGCGATGCATTTTATGCGCTAATCTTGAATGGTGTTTATGATAACAGCTGGACTGAGCCTGCCCGTAAGTTAATTGCCTTGGCTGATACGATTGCTACAATTGACAACAAAGTCATTGCATTACAGCGCGGCCAGATGCTTGATGTTGTCAAGGACGCAAGTATTGCTAAAGCTGCATTCGATTATACGCCGGCTTTGATTTATTCTGGTATTTGCGCTACGGACTCGGCAAATGCACTGCTATACGACATTGCTAACTATCAAGGCGGCGTTTTGCCCTCGCATATCAACCGCATGAAACTGCGTTTAATTGCGCCAGCTTTGTGGTCGCCAACATCACAAACATACCATATCGTTCTAAAAGTTCCGTATGCTTGGTTTAAGTACAACAGAACCGTAGACCTGGATATAACAATTAGTCTGGGCCAAAACCATTTGGACGGTAACTTCAGTATCTACGTAGCATTTGATGATGAAGGCGGCCAATATCATGCAATACTTTTAAAACAAAGAGCGGCTACATATGACGAAAGTTCACAAACCTATGTTGTCAGTAATTTTAATTGCCAGCTCAGATGCCGTGCAGATATGGCTATTTCTTATGTTGAAATGAACCCTGCGCTTATCGCAACTTAAATTGGAGTCACTGAGCCATGACACAATTAGACCTTGAATTAAAACTTTGCAGAGAGAACTTTATGTTTTTTCTCGGCTATTGTTTCCAACACATTTATAAAACTGAATTTAAGTTTTATAAATTCCACCGCGATTTAATCAATATCTTATTGGATTTGCCAAAGCGCATTATTATCAATGCGCCGCCACGAATTGGCAAAACCGAAATCATGAAGCACTTCATTGCTTGGCAGTTCTTAAAGAATCCTGCAAGCACTGTTATGTACGTTTCGTACGACAAAAGTCTTGTAGCTAGAAAGAACTCTGAAATCCAGGATATTCTTATCTGGCTAGCAAAACATTTTGGTTTGAGCGATTTGTTGATGCGTTCAAACAATGATGGTAAAACTGAATGGACGAACAACGCTACCGGCATGATTATTGCGCGTGGCTCAGGCAATAGCATTACCGGTAGCGGCTGTTCGACCTTATTAGTTGTTGATGACCCAAACAAGCCGTCTGACCGTACATCGCCGACAACGCTGAACAAACGTAATAACATTTTCATTAACACGATTCGTAACCGCATCAATAACGCGGATGTACCGATTATCGTTATTCAACAACGTATCGCGGCTGAAGACCTGAGCGGTTTCTTGCTAAAGGGCGGCTCTAACGAAAAATGGGTACATGCAAATTTCCCGGCTATCAATCCGGACGGTACGGCATTATGTCCAGAACGTTTGCCGCTTGAAGAAATCGATACTTATAAGAACGACCCATTTACATTGAATGCACAATACTTGCAAACGCCGCTTGACGATATTGGCAACTTGTTCGAACGCCATAAACTTATTTTGTCATCAGACCGTCCAGCAATCAAATCATTACAGCTTGTTATTAGTGTTGATGCCGCAATGAAGGGCGATATTCGAAGCGACTATAACGCAATTTCAGTAATTGGTACAAATGCCGTTGACTATTTTATTCTTGAAGTATTAAATTTTCATGCAGACGTTACAGTCTTGTGTCAACGTATTCGTGAACTTCGCCAAAAGTATGGAAACACTGTGCCAGTCTTGTTTGAAGCCAAGGCAAATGGCGTAGCTGCGTTACAGATTCTGAGACGTGAAACAAGCGGTATTTTCGAAACAACGCCGCATAAAGATAAGCTTGAACGTGCTTTACTTGTCAAGTATCTGTTTGATTCTATGAACGTTAAATTTGTGGTACGCGGTTTTGTGTGGGGCGAAATTCAAGCTCAGTTTACGGCATTCCCGCATGGCCGACATGATGATATTGTTGATAGTGTTGTGCAAGGTATTACATTCTTGCAAGCACGTGTCAATCATATAAAAGCCGTTCACGACCAACAACAAACAAATATAGCTTTAACACGACCTGTTTATGGAGGCAATTATGGAAGTAATAGACATAGTGCGATACGCGGCTTTTAAAGCTGGTATTATCCCATCATTTAACCCAAATGATTTGCCGGGCGACGTATTAGATGCCGGCACTGCAGCTTTGAGCGAAGAAATTTTACCGGCCTTAAATTGTGACCGAACATTAGACATTGCTGTAACAAGCCGTGTCTATACACCGGAAAACGGTATTATCAAGCTTAAGCCACTTGCACAGCCTACTGAAAATTTCCGTATCATCGGCTACTCATCGATGCCTGCAAATCAGCTCTTAGAAAGCGATGGCTTGAATCTTGGCAATACATTCTTCGACCAAGAAGTTCAACGGCTTAGACCTTCTTGGGTAACAGTTAAGCCGAACCAACCAAATGCTGGAGCTTTAATCGCAAGCGAAAATTGGCCAGTCAATGATTTTAATGAACATTGTGATGCCGCGATTTGGAGTTCAGACTTGAAGCTAGTGTATGCTAACGATATTCGTGGTATTACGCCGACAATTATGCCTGATGTTAACATCGATTTTCCACCGGCCAGAATCGAAAATATCATTGATACTCAGACGCACATCGAATTAACATATTTGTATCGTGATGAGTATGAACGTACGTTTAATGCACCGACTGCAAATGGCGTATTCACAATTGAAGAACAGCCAGACTCCATTATTATATTGCTTAAAGCAATTGGTGGTCCTAAGACATTGGTGTTGCCAGTGCCACTTCAAATCATCAATAGTGAACATAGCGCGGCTGGCACCATACTGGCTCCAGCTAAATTTAAACGGTATCTCATTGATTGTGTTGCTGTGTCACTTGCTATTACGTATGGCGTCAGCACAATTGAAGCGATGCGTGGTGACCAGGCAGTCTCATATAACCTGTTAAAGAAGAACAAGCCACAGCCGATGCATGCCGCTAACACATCTGAACTTATTTGCCAAACCCTCAGAAGACCGATGGGCCGAGGCTATGGCATAATTGGAGGCCCAGTCTAATGCAGTTATCCGAATTCAAAGGCATAAATAAATATCATGACGGTAATGTTGTATCTGACTATTGCAACATGATTCCCATGAATGATTCAGTTATCGATAGACTTGGCGAAGAACTGATTGTCACATTAAATGCTGACAATGCCAAAGTTCTGAATACATTTATCGATAGCAAAAACAATATATACGTCGCAACAACTCACGGCGTACGTATTGTAGATTCAGCTGGTAATCCTAAGTCGTGGGAAGGTGGCGCCGATTTCGTTAGCCAGGATGGCCTTGTATTTAATCCGCCCGGCATTGCAGATTTCCGGCGTGTTACATTTTGTGAGAGCTCGACAAAGCCGGCTCAGGTCTATATGTGCGACGGGCTCCGTGTTTATGCATGGAACTTGGAATCGTTGATAACCGATACAACGGCAATTCAGACAATCATAAGCAATTATGGCACCGATATGTATCGACGAACGGTCTCGTATGCGCCGACTCTATTGCCATTTGGTGATTTCGATCCTGCTGATATCGCAGTTAATCCAGCTGCTAAGTATCAATTCTGGCCGAGCCTTGGCACTGGTAATGATTCGACATTCAGAGCTAATTATGGTCACACTGCCAAACTGTGGAACATATCAAGTATTGCTTGGTATGACAACCGCTTAATTATGGCTCAGACCGATAAGAATACGGTGTGGCTCACTGAAGTCGACCCGTCACGCTGGATTGTTCCAGTTCAAGCTGGTAACTGGCAGCCATTCAATATTATACAGAAAATCGGTGACAAGCCGGTCACAGTTTTGGCTGGCCAGTATTGGTATTCAAGTACCGCAGATGCTGCAAGTCTTCAAGATATTGTAGCATTTGCCGGCCAACTTTATTTCTTGAATACATTCTCAATTGAAGTCTGGACTGCAACTGGCAATAAAGATAACCCAATTCAATCAAACTATAACAACATTATTCATTATGGCGGCAGGTCACCATGCATCATTGCCGACACTTTGTATCTTATATGCAAAGACCAAATTCGTAATGATTTTATTGCTGCGATTCATCAAGGTGGCCAGTTTACAAAAGTGTCAACACCGGAAATTGAACGATTGATTCAGCCAGGCGCTGACCAGTTACGGCCTCTTGCGGTACGTGACCAGTCCATGGTTGTTGTATATCGTGATGTTAATACGGACTCGGCGTACCTTGAAGGCTTCGTATTTACGCCAAGTGGATATTGGTGGCGCTATTACAACAGCTATGCTTGGGAAGCTGAGCATGCTGTTTGGACAATCGGAACTATCAATGGCCGTGTATTTGAAGTTACAAACTACGGTAATATTTGTTGCCAAACCGACAGTCATCGTAGGCATGCGGGCGGCTATGCAATCAAGCGATCACTGCGTGGCGCCTTCGCTCAATTTATCGGCCGTAAGATTTTGCGTAGCGTTGAAATCATATGTGATACTGGTGTGTGCTATGCGAAAATACCTGGCAAACTGTATTTGAGAAACAGTTTTGACCGTGGCTTAACATTTGGGCCATATTTGTATAGAGCTCTCGGCTTACCTGGGACCAACGATCGTCAAATAATCTGGCGCAATGTTGGTTCTGGTAACTCAATGCTTCTAGAAATTGGAACGGCCGACGAAGTACGGTTTCAAATTTATGGAATCAATATTGAATTGAGCTAATTTAAACCAATTTATTTGAACAGAAACGGGCTTTTCGGCTCGTTTTTTATATTTTAATATAGTTATAAGGCCTTGAAAAATTTTGGTCCAAAACTCATTTATGCAAGTTTATTTATTTATTTTCAATCACCAGATAAAGATGATATTTCAATAAATTGCAAGATGAATTTTGGAAACTTTAAATACAAATCAAAGATAATTAAATAGAAAGTTCAATATTTAACTAACTCTGGAGGTTAATAGTGCTAACATGTGATATTGGAACCTACAAGCTTTGGCGTAAGCAATGGCTTGCTCAGACTGATGGACAAATTCTTGATACGCCGCGAGGTCCCTGTATTGTTGGGCCTCGTTTGCATATTGTCGATAATGTCCAGCCGGACTGGCATATGAAAGACCGAGCCATTGAAGATGCCGAATATAATTTAATTTATATCGGCCGAGATATGGAACCGACCATGAAGGCCAAGCTATATGGTGATGATGAAAAGCTTTATCGCGAATACAAATCATTAAGTATCGTTCGGCTTGGCATGCGAGTTGCCTCCAAAGAAAAACGGCCTGAATCACGCAAGAATATCATATTCAATAAAGAATGCTGCTTAGCGTATTGGCAGCTGCATAAAGACACATTGACCGTAATTTCTCGGTCTTGGGACATTCAACGAGCCGGCCTCTCGGACCTTGTAATTGTTAATCGAGTTGCTGCAGCTTTACATTGCGCAAGATTTGAACTAATAAGTCTTTGCACACATGCGTATGTAGACCGTGGCCATATCGCGAGGAGGCATGATGAAGCTGCTCGGATTTGATATTGAAACATACCGCGAACATTTTGTGCTAGTCGCTCAGTTGTGGGACAGTGATACAAAGACCATGATTCGCGAGACTCGCGTTACTGACGATGGCAAGGCAATTGACCGTGTTCGCATGGCTTTAATTCATCAATTATTTGATGACTGCGATTATATCATTTCATTCAACGGCAAACGTTTCGACTTGCCAGTACTTGCAAAGATTACGTCGGATTTAAAGCGCTGCCAAGTGGTGCCGATTAAATACATTTATCAAGACGCCAAGGCCCTTATTGAATATGACGCACACAACAATCCTATTGTAAAACGCCATTGTCAAGTCAATGCCTGGAATGCTAAGCACTTTGACATGTTTGGCAACTGCTTGCTTAAGTACTCATTGAAACAATGGGAAATGTATAATGGTCTGCGTATTCGTGAATTGCCATACGATCCAACAGCGCCATTAACAGATGAAATGAAAGCTGAGATTGATGACTATTGTAGTTACGACGTCTGGGCCATGATGCAGCTTTTCTGGATGTATGGCTATGACAAAGCCCCATACAATGAAGCAACACTCACAGCGTATCAAGCCATGTACGAAGACTGGCCAGCAGACATACCGTTCCGATTCGACCGCACAACACAGCAAATTGCGGCTGGCATCATGTATGGCACGCTGTCGCCAATTCCGCCACGCACTAATGCGCCACTTACATTGTTTAACTTGGACAGTTTCAATGTGCCGACTGATGTAAAACTTATTATTGGCTATATTGCAAAGGCGCCCTCTATCGAATTTGACACTGTTTATAAAGGAATCAAATATGGTAAAGGCGGCGTGCATTTTATGCGCAATGGGCGCCACCGTAAGATTTACGCGTTTGATTTTGCAAGCATGTATCCATTTATTATTTCGGCATTCAAGTTGTTGAAAACCGAGCGCGCCAACAAAGTGTACACTGCAAAACGTGATTATCGTTTGAAAATCAAGCATCTTAAGAAAGAACATCCTGAACTGGCCACAAAGGACCGCGGCTTTAAATTGTTCTTGAATGCTCCGTCTGGAGCTATGGGCATTCGTCAAACTTACAATACGATGTATGACCCAGCGGCCCGTGAAGCTATGAGCTACATCGGCCAGCTACTTATTTCTGAATTGGCATTTGCGTGTCCAGACTTTAACCAGTTACTGGAAATCAACACCGACTCAGTCTTTGTTACGGGCGAACCAAATGTTGCGGCATGCCGTGCCATGATTGACTATTTCAAATCAAAGTATGGCCTGGTCTTGGAAGAAGAATTCATACCGTGTATCTACGCCAAGGACGTAAATAATTACATTATTTACAATGAAAATGATGAACCAGTCTCAGGCAAAGGCGACCACTGGTCTGATTTTAATAAGAAACGCAGTAACCGCGCAGTCATGCTTGAATTATTTCGTAATCTTATTAAAGACCAACTTGACCTAAAATGGGATTATCCATGGCCTGATTTTGTTGTCAAATATCATCGAGCAGCCACGACCAAATACGCCACGATCGATGGTAAACCGATGGCGCACAAGAACTACTATTTCATGTGGACTACACGCGACTGTCCAAATGCGGTCCCAATTGCGTTCTCACGTGAGTTGATTGACCGCAAGACCGGGGCCATTAAAGCACGATTCGGCGTATGGTCGCAAGATATTACTGAGTTAGAACAATATGCGAAGTATATTGACTATGAGCAATATAAGCGCGACCTTGATATTGAATTCACTGTTTGGAATCGTGAAGACTTAGTTACTACACATCTTGATAAGTATCAACGCAAAACTTGCAAATCGTTACAAGCTGCAATTGAGCGAGGTCTATTGTAATGGTACTCGATAAACTTCTAAGCATATTGGCACAAATGCCAATGAAATCACAGAAAGCTGTGATGCGCGTGATAGATTTTTCGGTCAAGCCGCCATCCGAAGTCTATCATGATATTGTTACAACCATGCAGTCTGTAGCAAAGTCAGCAGCCCAGCGTGACATATTGGATATATTCGCTCAGATGCCAATCAGTGACGCTGACATCATGGCCGCTTTTGGTGACCGGCAACCGATTAAGGCGCCGTTAACGTTTGATGATTCACAGATTGAGTATATCCGTGATAATATTTATCGCAATCGTAACGGTGACTTTAGGCTAATACCAAAAACAACCAATTGCAGTCCAGAATACATACCTCTTGACGGTCTTGATGCCGACGAGCTAATCATAAATGCCCGATTGTCTAAAGCCCAACTAAATGAAATCGGCGGTGTTGAAAAGTTTGACGGTCTAAAGCTGTTAAAAGAACAGCCGTATGAAGGACCTTATGACGCAGTCTTTAAACAGCTTGCACCGAATCTGCAGCGTATCAATATTATATCATCGTTTAAGCCATACGACCCATTTGGCTTCTTTGTGCGTGATAGCCAGATGTATCGTAATGTATGTGCCCAAATGACTAAAGTCAACAAAGATTATGTATCAGATGAACATTTGCGGCGAGCCATGCTCTTACTGTTTCTAGTCAGCGGCGGTCATGCCGATGATTGGGCTCAGCTATATCGTGTCATACATTTTATGGTGAGGTTCCCAGACAGTGCCACTGGAATTATCTTGTATCTTAACGACTTTGACGCCGGCGGTAACGGCAAATCAAAGCTTGTCTCGATATTGCAAACGATGTTTGGCGACACCTTTACCGCTTTCGCGCCTCAACAGCTTCGGTTCACAATGTCACTTATGGGCAAACGGCTCGTATCCATATCTGAATTCGAAGCTTCCGGTGTTAACGACCAGCTTCAAGGAATTATGAAATCAATGACGGGCCGAGACCGATTCCAATATGAAGGTAAAGGCATTGACCCAATTGTAGCCGATACCTATCAAAATTTTGTGATTAGTTCAAACCGCTACATATACTTTGAAGATAGCGGTATTAAACGGCGCTTGCAAAATTTCCATTGCAGCAACTTGTTACATGCCATGTTGACTCGGTATTGTCATAACCAAGCCTACTTAGATACATTCTTTGGCAACATCTTTGATGGCAGTGCCCAAGACATCAAACTCGGTATGGCTCATTCATTACTTAACTATATATTACATGATGATTCCGTCGAGCCGTTAAATATTAAACCACAACAGATTGTGCTCGGTTCACTTAAGAATCCGATTCTAAGGGCGTTGTTTAGTTCGCATATTCAGCCTGATGCTTTCATTACTGAAGAAAATGATGGTTCTAGAATCGATTTATTTAGGTTATCTAGCGAGGCTAAACCAGAACAACTTAATTATGCGGCCACAACAATTCAATCCTGGTTTCAAGACGTTAACTTTGAAATAGCTCGCGATAGTTCATATATGGTTTGTGACTTGCCAGAACGTGTTTTGATTAATAGATTGACAAGCCGCCTTAATGACCTTGATATGGCGTCACGCCGTTTAAAAAACAAGAATGGCATTTTATTAGATGTATGTGAATTTAACGGTTTTAATAGCCGTGACTTATTAACTGAGTTTCTTGGCAATGCGTTTACACAATACAATATACCATTAACCATAAATGATAAAACCATGGAGGCCTGCTAATGACTGAACTGAAAGCTGTTAGAAGCGGCGACATATACAATATAATCGAATATGACGACTGTTTTAGAACCGATGACCTTTATTATCCAAAGGCTGAAGTCGACCGGGTGATTGCAGAGCTACGCAAAAAATATGAATTAGCTATAGCAACAATCAAGGAATATAAGAATGATATTGCTAATCTGAATGAAAAGCTTTACGAGGCAGAGCATGAAACCTGACGATATACCAAAACCATTAGACCCAATTTATGCCGGTGCAAAACCAGGCCACCCAGATAATCCAACGGCTCACAATCAATGGCGCCGACGACAATCTGAACATTGCTGGCTCTGCCCATATTTTGATAGATGCAGTCCGAGCCATAAATGCCGTCACCAAGTCGATATAGACGTTCAAGCACAATTACCAATTAAAGGAGGCCACAAATGAGAAAACTACGCACTTTTATGGGCCAGGCGGGACCGTGACTTAACATCAATCAAGGAATTAATTCAAACCAAACAACTCAACCGCCCAGTAGGGCAAAGGATAACAAAATGAAAGCGACAAAGAAACCCGTAACCATCGAATGCTTCAAGTACGATGGCGACCTCAAGAACAGCAACGGCGAATACTATGTTCCCGAATGGGCCGTGGAAGCCGAAAAGAACGGTACCATCTTCTTCAAGGACCATGGAGAAATGTACATCAAGACGCTCGAAGGCGACCACCACGCAAGCGTCGGCGACTACATCATCCGTGGCGTGAACGGCGAACTGTACCCCTGCAAGTCGGACATCTTCGAGAAGACGTACGAATTTGTGAACGCTCCCGAAGCAAAGACGACAGATTTCGTCCACTCGTTCTCTTGGGCGCTTGACCGCCTCAAGGAAGGCAAGCGCATCCACCGCTCAGGCTGGAACGGCAAGGGAATGTTTGCCGTGCTGCAGAAGGGATACCCAGACGGAATCCCCTGCAACAAGCAGACCGCAGAAGCGTGGGGACTCAACGAGGGTGACCTGTTCCGCTGCGAACCTTATATGCAGTTGAAGATGGTAAACGGCTCTCACTCTATGTGGGTTCCGAGTGTCAACGACTGCCTATCAAACGATTGGGCTATCACTGGCTAGAGCCTAACACCAGCATCGTTTCGGCGGTGCGTGGCTAGACTTTAACAAAGGAGTAACGATGGCTAGAGATTGCAAGAAGCGTATGTACTTTCAAGGGACGCACCCCCAATTACAGCGATAGTTTCGTTTGCCAACTCGACCCTAATTATTCATTGATTGAGTACAAAGAAAAGAAAGCCTCTGGAAAATATCCAGAGGACTTTTTATTCAGTAGCTAATACTTGAAGATATCCGTAGAACTCATGTCGTCAGGCACCGGTTTACCGCTCAATGTGAACCAATCATCGCCAGTGCCAGGCTTATATAGAATATCTGATATATATTTAGGCGATAAATCGGATTTAAATATATCGACACGGCCGCCTTGTTGTATCGGTACGATAGTACGATATGCATCTAATATGTCAAGTTCGTCAGTTAGGTATTTACCACTACGATAATCATCTATTAAACGTTTAGGTACTGACAAACCTTCTTCGCTTAACTCGTTAATTTGTTCTCTTAAATTGTCGTATTCATTAGGTGTTTCGTTAAGAAATCGCTGTTCGCGGCGTGCCCATGCCGGGTCCAATGTTATTCTATCCCATGCCATAAGCTTAGGCGGCGGCACAGGTAATTCGGCATTATAAGTTTGTCGAGGCAATTGTCTATAAGCGTCTTTTGGTATATCTAATATAACAAGTGCTTGGTCAGCGGCAACAGGACTAAAATAAGGACGCGTTGGATTGACTGTTGTATATACGCCAGGATATTCCGGTAGAGCATATAGCCATTTGTTTTTTGATACGCCTGGCTTATTCATAGATAGGCCGTCTTTTACAATATTCTTTATATTGCTGGCCGAAGTTCCATGAAATCTACGGATAGTATTTGGTACTCGTGGAAACAGTTTGACAAATTTACTCAGTGGCATTGATATTACTTACTCCTTTCAGGCCATGGCATATTTATTTTCCCGTACGTTTGAATATTTCTTCCGATATTCGGCCTACTGCCTCCCAATTAACTTTGTCAGCCCATTGGCCAAGAATTGGTAGCGCGTCGCGTATATCACCGGCTTCAAGCTTATTGACTATACTGGCCCGTGTCCAAGTATCGAGCTCATTAGCAGTTGGTTGTCTACCCAAGCCACGCGTTAGATACTTGCGAAACTTGTCTCTTTCGCGCCGTATTAACTGTGCAGCAGCCTGTCGCTGAGCACGCAGATCCCGGCCGGCCGCCAACTCATAATCATCTGTGCCGCGCGAAATTGCGCCATAGTTTAGCGGTAATTGGTAAGCCTCTGTGACCGCCGGTCCATACTGTCCATTATGGTATACAATATTATCCCAATCTAACGTTTTTTCTGGCCTAGCCGCGTCCGCTGCATCTTGTGGCGTCTTACCAGCAGCAATCGATTGCCGATATGTATCCCAATTAAACTGCCGATCTTTTAATGGAGGCAGGCCGCTGCCACCCATGCCACGAGATATGGCGCCTTGTGCAAAGTGATGGCCACGCGCGGCCCTGGTATCTTCGCCAGGCTTAACATAATCGCGATACTTATAAGTCCATTTAAATTCTGGAATAAAATTTGCACTATAGCGTTTAATTTCATTTGGTTCTAAAACATTTGGGCCATCAGTAGCACCTTGTATACGAGCCATCTTATCTACATTATTTGGCTTAGGAAAGTACGGCGCACGTTCAGTAATAGGCTGATTTCGATATATATAATCTTTAACAAAACGCTGCGGCGATTTATTATAAGTACCAAAGCCATGGGCATGGCCTGTAAGACCGCTATAATCACGCAAGTCAGCTTTGCTCAGATGACGCAACAGTTCGGCATCTTCGGCATCTGGCAATAAATCCCAGCCACCTCTCAATTCCTTAATCTCGGGACGTGTGTCTATTAGCGCATATATTGGAGCCCGTTCTTCAACATAGCCGAGATTCTTTAGCCATTCAGGTTTCATGTCATTGAGAAAAACCGTTGTTGGCACATCATTGCCTAGCCATGTGCCGAACGGCTCTATAGCCCTAGGGTCATTGCCTTTACGCAGAATGTTTTTACCATACGGGTCTTGGACCGCCAACATCTTCGGCAACTCAGGAACTGGCACCTCAATTTTAAAAGTCGATAAAGCATCAGCTCTGGCACTGCCATCGTCAAACTTGCCGCCGATAGTTGTACCATAAACTGGGAATGCTGATGGCTCTGTAGTAACCCAAACGCCACCACCTTTTGAACCATGTTTTCTAAACGGCTGAAACGCCGAATTGATGTTGGCATTCGGATGATTGGCCAAAAGGCCCTGCTGTTCAATTGCCGGAACGTTTTCATTCTTTGTAATGTGAAAGAATGCTTTAACAGGCCCGCGCTTTTTCTTAGCCAGATAAGCTTGATAATTACGAAAGTTCTTAGGTAAAGGCATAGGCTATTCCAAAACGATATCTTTTCAGGTCATCTTACTGCTATTTTTTCTTTATAAAAATTTTGAAAATTTTTTTAAAAAAAATTTTTTTCAAAATCGAAATAAAAAAATGGCCAGTAAGCCGATTTTTCAAGATTAACTTTATAAAAGCTGGCTATTTCCATTTATCAAAGAAATCGCTCAAATCCATTTTATTACGTAAATCTTGAATCATTTGTTCATATATATCTTCAACGGCACCTTCTCGGTCCAAATTATGAATTTCACCATTTAAGCCATCATCAAGCTTTTGATTGCGCGCTTCGTTACGCCATTTCTTATAGCCATGACGTTCACTTGATTCTTTAATAAATTTCTCAAAGTTATCAACAACGGCTTTATCTGAATCGCGGTCACGCATATCATCGAGCATATCTTCTTTTGCTTTAGACATATCTGGTAATTCGTCACGCACATCAAAGCCATATTTTTCTTCAAAGCCTTCAATTGAAGTCGGTACTTCATCTATGTCCACATTTGAATCATGTACCGCCTTTTCATATGCACCATCCGGACCATACGAACGTTCATAGTCGAAGTCATAAGCATCATAAATGCGCTTCGCGTTTGGATCGATTGCTGTTGCTTCATCGGCAAATCGTTCAGCCTCATAGCCAGTTTGCCAGCCCCGCTGTAATTCTGGGTCTGGGCGTTCTGGGCCAGCTTTTGCAGCCATATCTAAAACAGGCTTCTTTTCGCCAGCGCGCTCGCCCAAAGCGCGGCCGAGGGCTCTACTCATTTTCGGATTCCATTTTCCAAATTTAGGCATGATTAAATTTCTCCTTGCTAGTAAAGAATTTTTTTCCATTGCAACCAAAAGCCCAAGTTTACTCCGTCCGGTATTGCATTCGGCGGAAACTTGATTGTAACATAAAGGGATGCAAAGTCACTTTGGTTGAATGCGCCTAGACAGTTAGCATTTGCTTCTGCTACGTTAAGCCTGTTGGGTACGATGCAAAGATGCGTGAGTATGTCGTAGGAGTTTGCAGAAGGACCATTCAGTCCTAAGATGACGCACAGCGGAGTACTATCAGTAAGTCGGGATAAGTCTGAGCTACCATTTGCGGATGCAAATAACGAAGCAAACGTTATTCCAAGTTTTTCCACGCAATCCCAGTGCCCGCTTGAGACGTCGGAGCCCGTAAATACAAGTTGTATGCTACCAGCTACTGACTCGGCTTTTGTGACTTCATGGTGTATCGTATTTGTCGTGAACGCATCAAAACGGCCCAAGGCGCCTATGTTGTTTCGGGCTTGTGCCTTCTGAGTGTCGGTAAAGTCCTGCGCCAAGTTTACTGCCACTTCAAATTTCTGTTGCATATTATGTCGCCTCCGGTACAGGGCCTAGATATTCAACGATCGCCTGAATTGCAAGCTTTACTCCGTTCGGAGCGTTTATCATGCTGGCAGGCACTTGAAATCCGAATCCGTAATACGGTTTCTGATTGTACGGGACTTCGATTATATTCGACTGTCGGCCAATCCAGTATTCGAAATGTCTCGAAAAATCACAAGCGAACCCGAAGATGTCGCCTGTCTTGTTAACTGGCGCCGCGTCCCATTTTACGCCATAATTTATATCTACTCTGTATGCGCCGAGAGCCGCCACTTCAACTCTATATTTTGTCTGTCCGTCTTCTGTAGCAAGCCTTACCTTGTCGCCTGTAACAGCCTTCGGAGTCCCCGACGACCATACATACCATAGAGTTTTGTCGGTGCCGTCGAGTGTCTGCCACTCGCTTATAGGAGTAAGAAGGCAGGAGCCGGCCTGCTTAGCACTTAAGTCAAATGTTACAGACTGGGCTGTCGAGTGTTCATCAACATCAACGCTGTTGTCTGTTGATATAAGATTAATCTGTTTACCAGATGCAATTGTAACTTCAACTGGCTGAGTCGTATCATATTCATGGGTACTGCCATTAACAAGAAGCTTGAGTTTCTTTAAGGCATATCCGCCGAGATTTGATATAAAGGATTGTCTAGCCATATTATTTAAGTCTCCGTTCGGCTCGTATTTCGCCAATCAATGTATAAACATTCTTAGACAACTCAGTGACATCACGGCGCAGTTCATCAATACCGCCTACTTTATTCTCGACGACTGCAAGGCGCGCCTCCATCGAGGTAGCGTCGGAACGTTGGACGTAGAGCGTAGCCGCCGCAAGAAAAGCCACCAGTCCAGTGACTAGGGGTTGCAAGAACTTGCGCCATTTTTCGTTTTCTTTTTCGTTGGAATTGGACATAATAAGCGCTAAGATGCTGGTGGTACGGGATTGCAAATAAGTTAATAATCAATATTCCAAGAGCGCAACCGCGCAGCTCCTATATCCATTGTTGAAGTAGAGGCGGTTGAAATAGCCCGGGCCACTAAGTAACCAACTGATATTGGTGTAATTACGCGAGCAACACCAGCGCGACACAATCAAGGAGAGCCGCGATGAAATTGCAGACAAACTGTCATTTATCGCGTCTGTACCGTCAACTTTCAGCTTGCTGAAAACCTTGAACGCGTCTACAACGTCCGGCAAGTACCAGCTACCATCTCCCAGGCCATCGCTCTTTCGTGTCGCTTCCGTGGCTCTCGTATAAGAGTATCTGTTAGCTGGGAACGTGTAGACCGTTTCTCCACTAAGGTTCTTGTGCGTATGCGTTCCGAGGACAAGCCCTATATCGTGACCTGTACCTGCAATTGCTGCCTGCGAGCCGGTTTCGCTGGGCCACTTCATCATCATGGCTTCCATGTAGGTCTCGTAGTCGCCGTAATATTCCTTAACGGCTGGATAGCTTGTGCCGTTGAAGTCCGTCAGGTTGAGCAGACCAGAACCATTAGGGTCGTTTGACGGTTCAATGCTCTCATTTGATGTGTTGCTGAACCACTCGATAAGTCTTTCCTTGTTCCACCCTGCATAATAGACATTGGAGCCGTTGTTTCGAAGTAGCGTATTTCTGTCAGTCGTATGATTTGCAAACTGCCACATGTACAAAGTAGCCGTGGCGGTGCTACCACTTGCAATCGGATTTAATCTATTTTGAAAGCTGTTGGTATCGACAACGATGAAGCATGAGTCCACGCCATCGGCATCTGGCATCAGTTCGCAATGCCAGTTGGTCTCGGAAGCCCCTGCTACGGTTTGGTGCTCGCGGAGCCACGTATCAAGAGCCGCACAGAAATCGGCAAGCGTAGTGGACGTGTTATCGGTGAACGTTCCGGATGCGACGGCGTCTCCGTTACTTGCGTGCTGCTGCAAGTTGAGTGTATTTGTAGTCCCGTCAAGATTGATGTCTGTAACCTTGAACAACCAGCAGTTAGCGAACTGCAAATCGGTGGATTCGTCCTTGTGGAGAATAAGAAGCTTTCGCCCGTCAACGTCCGCCACCACGCCAACGGATTCAAGCCCGTCAGCGACTGCCTGCGATACAGGATAGACGGCTTTGTCAAAGAAGTACTTGTCGCCGTTCGTTGGGTCAACCCAAAGGATGTCGCCAACTTTAGCCCCTGCAAGCAAGGTGCCGCTGTTTGGTACGCGGTGCAACTCCTTGTAGAGTTTTAAGTTGTTTACGAGCGGATTTTCTTCCGAGGTTCCTTCGGGGATAATATTGCTAATAAGATATGACAAGTCAGGACGTTTAATCCATTTAGTTCCGTCCCAAGAAACAAAATCACCATGATTGATAACTTCGTTTGAAAGTAAAACACCGGAGTCGAAACAGCGATAAACTGTGTCAACTTCGGCGTTCTTTATTGAATTGATAATGGCAACAGAAGTGTCGCCTTTAAATTTGATTGCCATGATATTGCCTCCAGATTAAGCAGACTATTAGCCCGGTCTGCCAGCGGTTATTCACCCTCAATAGGAGCAAGTTGTTAGCCATTTACCCCGGCTCAGGTTAGGCGGCAATATAAATCGCGCACATCGATGTACGGCTGTAAGCAGCCATACCGAGCAACACATCCACACGGAAGATGGTTGCGGCCTTTTCAGGGTCAGTCCAAGCCAAGCCACGGAGCGGCAAGATACCCTTATCGCGATATTGCGTCGGGATAGTCAAGCTGTCCATACCGTAGAACTTTTCAAGGCCCTTAACTGCCACGAGGAAGTCGTCACGCTTCCAAATGACAGCCGGCGCAAGATACGTTGTGCCGTTGACAAGAATGTTCTGAACGTTAGCAGCCGGCAACGAATGCGTGGTAGCATTGTAGTTAGCTGAAGTGACGTTCTTACGAGGACCTTCGAAGAAGACCGGGCCGGCCAGATGAGCTGCGGTAACTGCACCACCGGAAACCGTGTCAGCCACAAAGTGGAACACAGCAAGACGGCCAGTCGATTCGCCGAAGATGTCAGTGGAATAAACACCAGCCAAGCTGAACGGTTGAGACAAAGCGCCGACGGTCTTGTCAACGAAGAAATTGTCAACCGTGGCAGACGAGCCACCGGCAACAGTGACAGTTGGCAAGCCATAGCTCGGAACAGCTTCAGGAGCCTGAATGTCGCCCTGGCCAAAACCACCAGTATAAGCAAGTGCCACCGTGGCAGTGATCGTAGCCGCCGTGAACTGCTTGAGCTGATTACTCTTGGTCCAGGTAAGGCCACCAAGAGGGCCGAGCTCATTGCGATAAAGGTCAGAACCTTCCTTAGAATTCGGCGCATAGTTCGTCTGGAACATTGCAATAAGCTTTGCCCAAACGAGCGGGTTACATACACCGAAAGTTTCGCCGTCAAGTTTAGAACCGTCGCACAAAGCGAAAGCGTCATAGAACTTGTTACGGCCAGACACACCATTATTCTGAGTAATGTCAGTGGCCGCAATTACAACGGCATTCAGCGAGTTACCAGACAAGCAATCGTAGGCTTTGTTGTTAGCCTGCATCGCGAGTTTAGCAACACGTTTACCCATGACAGCGGGGTCTTTAATGGACAACGTGATAGTTTCCTGGTCAAGCTGAGCCGCAGTAGAAAGCGGACCAACCGTAACCGGCACAGCATCACGCTGAACCGACAAGTCTTCACCTGACAAATCGAGCTTTTCGAAAACTCGGCCCGAATCAACAACCGGCACCATCACGGTGTCGCCGCTCATCTTTTCAGCACCTAGATGTTTTTCGATAAAGCGATTGCCCTTACCGAGAATATCAGCACCAATGTTAAACTGCACGGCCATTTCGGCAAGGATACGTGCATTAACAATTTGCTGATTTGCAGAAGTAGCAGTAAGCATTGTTACATTTTCCTTAGATGTCTGTTATTTGCTTCAGTCAGAGCAACACCGAAATCATCGGTAGGAGCTCCGGCTGCCGATTGACGGCCACTGCCCGGAACCGGTACACTCTTAGGAGGTTGGGTCCGTTGTCCAGCCACAGCCGCTTCAATCTGTTTGTAAAAATTCGCCAAGACACTGCCTTTCTCAAATGGCGTCATAGCGAGCCATTGGTCTCTTGTCGCAGGCTGGTCCATTCTCTTGTACCATTCGTGCAAGAGCACCAGACCATAAGGACGCTGCGCATACTTCAGAAGGTCAGGTTCATTTGCATTCACGTATTCAGCATAACGTGAAGTCTGTTCCAGGAATTGCGGAGTCGCATCGCCGAACCATTCAGACGCACGTTCGGCAAATGCCTGTGCCTCTTGGTCAGCTTCCATTGCATGCAAGTCCCCAAGTCGGTCTTGCAGTGAATCTCGCCGGAATCGTGAGTAATCGTCGTTTGCATTGTGTAGACGTTCGATTTCCGCCTCCAATTCAGCGATTCGGGCCTGCATGCCACGCCGCTGTTCAATTCGGCGACGGCCATTGGCCCAATTAGTTTTACCGCGCTGAGCTTCGTTGCTCTCGTTGTTGGGAGCCATGCCCTGTTGTTCAGTCGGTTCAGCTGCCGGCTGAGGTGCAGTGTCGTTTGTCACAGTTGTCGGCTGCTGCTGTTGCGGCTGCTGTTCAACTGGTTGTGTATTATTAAGGTCTTCCATGTTTTATTATCTTTGCTATATCAAAATAAAATTCCAAATACTATAGACATAATAATATCGGATAGATACAAAATTTCCGGGGTAGTATATATGGCTATATAGATACAAAATTAAAAGCTGCCCCGGCCC
>Ga0310694_10000975_pt1 | contig 34517 bp, 60 predicted proteins | sample 174DNAGHGhighgp2_FD_203884 | JGI IMG/M metagenome (GOLD analysis project Ga0310694, IMG submission 203884) | Sheep rumen microbial communities from Palmerston North, Manawatu-Wanganui, New Zealand - 1742 DNA GHGhigh gp2 (v2) (version 2) | ecosystem: Host-associated > Mammals > Digestive system... | reverse complement strand
ATTGTACAAATCAATGTCACTACTATGAAGATCAATAACTTTTTGAAAAATAATTTCATAGGTTTCTCCTTTCATATTTGTGAGCATTTAGGATATTATTAAATTTAACGATTTTTTAAATAATAATGATAAAAATCATACATTTTACTATATCTTTCTCTTCCATTTAATCCTTTTATTTCTTTTAAAGGACCTTTAAGATATTCAGGTTGAGAATCAATATTTTCAAGAAGGTTAGCAACTTTAGTAACAGCTTCTATAGTATCTTTTTTAGCCTAAATACGAAGTTTCCTAGCTTCATCAATCTAATTTCCTGTACCCTATGTAGATTGAGTAGGATTACTATAATCTTCTCCTAAATCATCATCATCGTTAGCAGTAGCCTAATTATCAACATTTACTTCTCTAGTTTTTTCTGGATTAGTATTTGTATTAGTTGCTACATTATCAATATCAATATCTGAATTATCATTTATTTTAGCAATATCAGATTCATCAGCTACTCCATTTGTAACAATAGTAGAATCACTTGATTTTGTATTATCTAATGGGTTACCTTCTTCACTTTCAGTACCTAATGATTTAAGACCCAAATCCCACTTCCAAGGTGTTAAGAAATTAGGCATAACCTATGGATACTTACTATCAATAATATATGAACTACCCATAAGTCCAGGTAACCAGAATGCTTTAGCAAATGGTTTAGCAACATCCTAAGCAAAGCTAAATCTTCTATATGGAGAGTAAGATCCAGTAAACAATCCAAAATCTTTAAATTTAGTACCAGGAAGATAAACATAATCTCCATTTACATTAAACTTACTAGATGCTCCAGGACCAAAACTAAACAAATTAAAGCCAGTATTAATAACTTCAACTTTTTTCTTACCATTAAGTAATTCTTCCATAGTAGTAGAAAATACTTTACCATTCTTTGGATCTTGTAATTGTAGTATACCGTTATTATCACCTAAAGTTATATATTCAGTTTGTCCTATTCTTATTTTACCATAAACAGGTGAGAATAATTTAGGCCATCTTCTACTTGCAGTTATATTAGAATTGTTTCCTCCCTACTAAACTCCTTCTTTAAATATTCCAGCTGCTAATAAATCTTCAGTATCATCACTTGAACTGTTAACAGCCTATTCATTAGAAGTCTAGTTATTAGTAACCTATTCATTAGGTTTCTATTGTCCATTAGGTGCTTCATTTGTAGTATTAGTTAAAGAATTATTATTCTAATTCTATGCTTTACTTAATTCAGCTTCTCTTTTAGCTCTAAGAAAATCTAAAGCATTCTAAACTTCTTCTTTACCAGTTTTAGTATTTAATACTTTAATTTGACCATTACCTTCTAAACTAGTTACTCTTACTTCTACTCCATCTGGTCTTACATACTTATCTCTTAAAGGAACATTAGCTTCTCCATTACTGTCAAGAGCAATAGCTCTCTAATTAAATATATCTTTATCTCTAGTTATTTTCCTATTTGTACCTTTTTCAATCAATACAGGATCACCTTCAGGAGTTTCTAATACTTTATAATAAGTTTTTCCTTCAAAATCGAACTATGGATAAGTATTATTCGCAGTTTCAATACTAGTAGTTACCTAAGTATTAGAATACACGTCAGTTGGAACTTCTATAGAATATCCACCATCCTAAACTTCAATCTGAGTAGCTGGTTGTAAAGTAGATTCCTAAGTAATAGGTTCAACAGGAATTGTAGGTTCAGAAATACCACCCTAAACTGGATTTTGAACAGTTGCATCTATTGGCTTCTATGGAGTTGCTGGTACTTCAGGAGAAGTACCACTTGACTATTGAGGCTAAAGTGGAATACTTGTTTCTGATGTAATATCTTTAGGTAAAAACTTTTCTGGAATTATCTCATCAGGATCACCATCATTGTAATTCTAACCAAATCTTTCTTCACCTAACTATTCTAATCTATCATTTATTTTAGAAATTTCTTGTACAAGAGCTTCATCTTCAGCCTATAAATTATCATATGCTTTTTGATCTACTATTCTCACTTCATTATTTGGAGTAATTTCCATAGTTTCGTGAACACTATTTCTATTAACTTTTCTAGCATTAACAAGCTGTGCTCTTTGATATTTTAAATCATAAATCTCTTGTTGAATCTGTGCAGCCTCATTAACTGGCTAATTAATAATTGCACCCTACTAAGGAGTACCTTCCTAAACTATTTCTAAAGTAGGTTCTGAACTTGGAGAATTAACAGGTTTTTGTGCTGGCTATTCCACAGGAGCTGTAGATTGTACAACAGGTTCTGTAGATGGTTTGTCTACAATTTTAATAGTTGGTTCAACAGGCTAAACTGGTTCTTCAACTATTTCAGTACGTCTTGGGTTACGCCTTAAACCTTTTCTTATATTTTCTTTTACTCTACCAAATTCTTGTCTAATAGTTTGTCTAAATCTTTCAGGTAACGAAGGTTGTATATCACCTTTTAAACCTGGTTGAATTTCAAAATTACCATTATGAAGATCATCATAAGTTACTGCCTGATTTTCTCCATATTTATTTTGAACTTCTATACCACCAAATTCATCCTATTTTCCAGTATATACATATTCATCAATTGTGGTACTATTATCTTTATTTTGTCTTATATGGAAAATAACGTCACCTTTTTCAAGCTAAGGTTTTTCAATTTTTAATTCAGAAGCACCAACTTTAGACATATTAAATTTGTTTCCGCCCTAAGTAGTTATAGTTACACTATTTTTTCCTACATCACTTATTCGTGCTACTTTACCATTTTCTAGTCTAACTAAATCTCCAGTCTACAAATTTTCACTATTTGCTATGGTTCCACCTGTAGGTATAGAAGGTTTATTATCAGCAATAACACCAAGATAATAAGGATTACCATCTCTACCAAGTCCATAAGCTTTATTTCCAATTTTAACACCAGATACATACTTGCCATTAGTAAGAAGATAGTTTCCAATTGCAAGTCTACCATTATTTAAAGCTTTAAGAGCATTATATCCTGAAACAACCGCAGGTATTGAGTTTGCTGTAGCTACTATAATATTTCCACTATTAGGATTTTTAACAGCTTCCTATATTGATGGATAAGCCATACCTCCCCAAAGAGCAACATCAGCAACTTTACCTGCTTTACCAGGTATATAAGTTGACGGTGATACTACTTTAAATCCTTCACCTACTGCTTTTGAAACAGGAGGAGCTAATAACATATCACCAACAAAGTTTATTGCAGAGTTTGCTTCTGGATTTTTTTCTGCCCAATTAGCAGTAGCATCACTTACTTCAGTAAATCCAAGATTACCTCCACCAAAGCCACTTCCTAACCAATCAGATGGTAGTCTCGATAAATCAAAATTTCTAACTTGTTTACCAATAGTTCCTACTACATTACTAGGTAAAGCAGCTTCAATAGGTTTCAACGCCAAAGTAGCAAAAGTACCAAGTGTTGGAGTTAATGTTTTAGCTCTGGCATCAGCCTATTTTAACCATATATCTCTACCGCCATCATTCCAAAACTATTGTTTAAAACGTTCCTATAAAAATTGATCTTTGGGATTATATGGATTAGAAGCAGGACCTTCACCATAAGTAGATACTTCAGAACCTTGCTAATTAAGATAATTTATAAGATCTGTATCTTGATCTACACGAGTTTGATACCATCTACCGTCATTACCTTGCTTTATATATACAGCATCTGTATCAATAGTTTCAAGTGTACGAGGATTGACTGCTTTGCCCTTAATAAATTTACTAGGAACTTTAGCATATTTTACACCATTAATAGTAATAATATCATCAATATATTTTACTATTCCAGGATGTAATGGTGTCATTTTAGACTTATTTGACTAAGCCTTTTTATTATTTTTTTTACTCATAATAATTATTTAATTTATAACGCGTTATTAATAATCAATTATTAGGAAGATACATTAAACCGTGTAGTTGTAGCACTATCAAAACTAGAATAACTCACTTCCTTTATAGTAGTCTATGGGAGAATCGAACTCCCCTTTACAGATCGAAAATCTGTCGTCCTAACCGATAGACGAATAGACCTTAAATAGTGGTCCCTCTTGGGCTTGAACCAAGGACCTTCGGCTTATGAGGCCGCCGCTACTAACCGACTGAGCTAAGGGACCAAAAACTTAACTATCTTGAATTATTGTTTCAATACCAAGCATTTTAGCAAACCAATATTCACATTGAGAACCGTTACTTGATTTCCAATTATCTAAGAAATAGACTACTTCACATTGTGATATTATATCAAGTACTTGAAGCATTTGTTTAACAGGTTCATCCGATTCATATTTAATTTCATGCGGATTTATTACCTCAAACATATCTAATTTTTTCTTAAGGTAGTTTTCAGCTTTTTTAAAAAGTTTTTTAGATTCTTCAGGTTCTAAACCTGTAATCTTTCCTGAGATAAATATTTTTGGTTTCATAATAAAAAATATAACAGCAAAGAACCGACCATGCTTGGGATATCCTGATCAGGGATTAAGAAAGCTGTTGTAGTCTATTTCTTTTTAACATTCAAATATTACCTATTTATTATATTAAGAAAAAAGTTCTTTAAAGAAGTTATTAAAATCTTCTAGAGTATCAAAATCCGCATGACTAACAACTTGACTTAGTATAATACGAGGAACACCAATTAATTTATGATCTTTTAATATATCAATAAATAGTGGACTTCCATCTTTAAGTAAATATACATCATAATTTCCAATAAAACTATTAGCATGGTCGATTACAATAAGACCAATTCCTGTAGAAAAGTTTGCACATGCAATCTTACCATCACCAAATGGTTCAAAGTTTAATCTGTCCATAAGTTAGTCATCAATTGTATTTAAGAAATTCTTATATTCTTCAAATGTATGATTTTCAGCATACTCAAGTATTTTGTCAATAGTTTCAGGTCTTACGTAACCTTTAACGCTTTCACCCCAACTATCAACAGTGAATAGAGATCCATTGTGTAATGGTCCTATTTCATAAGTACCACCTCCAGAATAAGTAAAGGTTCCATCTACAATAGATAAACCATTTCCATTAGGAAATTCAACATGTGCTCTAGTAATAGAACCGAAATATGACATATTTTCGGTTTCAAACTTTAAATCTTTAAATGTCATCTTAATTAATTTTAAATTAATATAATAAAAGAATTTAGTATCCCCAGCTGGAATCGAACCAGCATTTAAGGTTTAGAAGACCTTTGTTCTATCCGTTGAACTATGGAGACATTAGTGAATGAGCTAGTCATTCACATTATTAATTAAGGCCACTCACCAAGAGGCATCTTAAATGTCTTTGGAAATACAGGATTCTTGTCAGTAACATCACCTGTTACTGCGTCTACATAAACCTGTCTCTGTACATTACCGAAGATGTATTGAGGATTAGCATCCTTTGGACCAAGCTCCTTACGAAGTACACATTGACGAGAATGTGGCTTAATACAATTTGCTTGCATCATTTTATTGTATGCATCAACAAATGTTAATTTAATTTCTTCGTTATTAAGAATCATATCACCTACCCAGAAACCTGGACGTGCCTCTACAACACAAGTGTCTTTAACGTGAGTAAATAATACTACCTCAATATCAGCACAAGTTGAATCTTTTTCAACAATGTACTGGAAGATGTTAGAAACACCCATTACAACAGGTTCACCTACACTATCACTATCAAAGAAATCTTTAACAGTAATGCAAGTTTCATACCAGCGATAAGCACTATCATACTGAAGTGTCATAGCTTCACGGTCTGTAGAAATAATATTCTCTACTACGAGAGTAGTATCTACTTTGGCCTCAACATTAGTCTCATTTTTCTTACATGAGTTACAAGAAGTAACTCCCATAAACATTGCACAAACAAGTGCAAATAAAAGCAATTTTTTCATGTGTTAAAATTTAATTATTAAACTAATTTAGGTTTAATGTTTAGAACTATAATATTAAACTCAGATGTTTGAGTATCAACATATTTTTGCATAGTTGCATGATTTCTACAGTTCTTTTTCATTTCCCTAAGTTTTTCCTCAGATCCTTGTACGATATAAACAGTTTTTATACCCATAAAATTATGTGGATCATAAGTTGCACTATCTGCGTGTTCTCTTTCTTCATCTACAAAAGCATCAAACTCTGCTTTGTTTTTAAATTTCTTGATTTCTTCAGAAGCAATTCTGCCATTTACAGATTCAAAGAACTCTACGGCTAAAATAAAAGATCTTGCATTTTTATCTTTAAAGCCGTAAGCTATTGCACCACCTGTAAGAACAGCTACTCCTGCCATTGCAAGAACGAATGTAAGCATAGTATTAAAATTTAATTAATTAATTAAATATAGTACTCGGAGTGGGACTTGAACCCACACAGCCGCAATGGCCAAGGGATTTTAAGTCCCTCGTGTCTACCGATTCCACCATCCGAGCATAAAAACATACCTACTTTCACAAGCAAGTATGCTGTCCTGTGTATTGGGGATCTTCTGCCTCTCTAGGCTCCCCACCGCTATTAAAAAAATATGATCAATTATTTCGAATCTGACTGTTCTTCAGTTTTCAACTCTTTCATATCTTCTATGAAAGAATCATCTGCTTCTTGATAGCCATTTGGTTCTAATTCACCAAATATCTCATCCCAACAGTCACCACATACATGACTTATAAAAAATAACTCACGATCATTAGATGTTAGTTCTGGAAATACATTCTGAACCAATTCTTTTTCTCCACTAACCATATAATTTACAAATTTCTTACGGTCAACTGTAATAGAAAAATGTTTTCCACATCTTCTACATTTAGTATTCAACGTAATAGTCATAGATGGTAATACATCTTTACCTATTACATAGAACATTTCAAACAGATTATTGTCAGTTTGACTGCGAATTATGATAGAAGATTCTAAGGAATCTTCAACATAATATTCTTCGAAGTTAGGGACATTACCTGCATCACATTGGTGTATAAAATCCAAATACGATGTTTGCATAGCGTCAATTGCTGCTGGATTATTATCAAATACTTCGATAATATCATAGCCGCTTTCTGTGGCATTACACCACTCATTGATAAGAATAAATACTCTCATAGTTAAAATCCATATTTGTTATAATCAAATCCAGACATCGCATCATCCATAGCAATTTTCATAGCATATTTTGCTGATTCTAGATAAACATGTAAATAATTACTACAGTCTTCAAATAACTGTATATTCCCTTTAAAGGGCCTAGGATCATTGAATTGTTCAAATACATTTTGACACCATTCAACAGCAGCACGTTGTTTTGGAGTTGACCTACGATTTGGTATATACCAATCAGGTCTTCCCATGATTTCTTTATACTTTCTAGCCTGCTCTAATGTACTAAAGCTAGCTATTAAGTTATGTGTTCTGTCATAAACGTTATACATATTATGATTCTTTAATATTATAAATAAATAGAGGCTTTACTCAGAGTCGAACTGAGAATCCCGCATTACAAGTGCGGATGTTTACCATTAACACTATAAAGCCGTTACTTTATTTTTGTATAATACTTATGCAAAGTTACAAAATTTTATACTCAAAATAAAATAACAATTAAAAAAATAAGAGAAGATAGATTAAAACCTATCTTCTCTTATAATGAGAAGTCAGAATTAGATTGTAACTACCATAGCAAAGATTAAGTCGATGTCTAAGACCTCCAAATACCCTAACAAGACTAAGGCGAAAACTGAATTTCGAGTAATGGAGTCAACCTATACGGCCTTTGCGTATAGATTCAATTAAACTTAATTTAATACTATTAATAAATCAAAGATTACAATCTAATTCTGCAAGGTCAAGTTAGAGGTCAATTACCCTCATGCCTTGTCCGCCTTGCCCATCTTATTTAGTTTTTCGTAGACTCCCTTCAGATTGTCAGGAATGACAATCTTAAGCATGTGAATCTCATTTATCTGTTCTTCACGCCACTTAGTAAATTCGGCGTAAATTTCAGACCTCTTAGATTCATAAGCTTCACAAGCATTGCGATATTCAGCCATATTACTTGCATTAGTATCAAATACTTTCTGCTTAATATCATGCTTAGTGTTATTGAGAGTCTTCTCGAATGTACGGTACGTATCCTGAAGTTCAAAGAACAAGTCATCGATCTCCTTAGAAGTTAGATCGAACACATGTTCGTAAATCAGGGCATCTCTTCCTTCACCAACAACCTCTACAGGTGTATTTACAAGAACAGAAAGTTTCTTTCTTGCATTACTTAAAGGTTTGTTAGGATGGATTAATTGACCGTAGGTAGCAGCACATGCTTCAGCCTTTAAATATAGGTATCTTTGACCTATATTCATTTCTCTGATAGCATCATCAGAATCGTAGTCAACAGGTCGTTCAGGTCTCTCAAGAACAATACCTCTGTTTCGCATATAACGATCTATATCATAGTTCTTCATAAGCGAAAGCATAAGGTCTTTCTCCTTGATTGCCTCACGAACCCAAGCTATAAATGCGTTGTACGCACACATACTTTGAATTCGCTTTTTGATGTTTTCAAAATCCTGCCTAGATACAGCCTTACGAACTCGACTCTTTACATTAGAGCCAATGTAAGATACATCCGTACTATAAAAACTAATATTCTCTATGAAACGTTGAGTTTCATTCAGTGATTCTTTGGCAATGTTTGCTAGATAATTAGCAGATGTTGCCGTAATACCTTTCTCTCCAAAAAAGGATTTTTCGTAGTTTAATTCAATCATAGTAGTTAATATTATTTTAGTTAGTAAAAAATTGATTTCAAAATTTAGAGTGTTATTTGTTCATCAGTAATTATTTTTTGCAAAGTTAAATGAAAATTTGCATATCTCAAAAATTTGTAAAATATTTTATTATATATATAATAAATATAATAATTACCATTTATATAAAGCTAGTATCCATTTATATAAAGACAGAGACTGAATTATATAAAGAATATATCCGAATTAAAATTAATATAAAAAATCCAGAGTAAGATAATATAGACACATCCATAAATTTAATATATTATCTATACTCTGGATTAAAAACTAAAATTTTATATTACGGATATTTAACACGCGGCGCTTTTTCACAAAAGCGCTCGCTCGTATTTACACAATTATCATTAACAAAAACTCAATGCAAACGAGTCTGGATGTGTCAAGTATTATGAACAAAAACACAGAGAGTGTAGTGGTGTAAGTTGGTATGAGCCAACATATAGAACTAATTAATTATAAATTTTAAAGCCCTTTATGGAGATAGCAGTTCTTAAAACGTCCTATGTTTTACACTTAAACTATTACACCAAGAAACTTATAAATAAGTTCTTAAAATATTAGCACTTTCACTTGTGCTAATACTTTCCAATGAATTGTACAGTATTTGTCGCGTTCTTTCACGACTAATACCAAAATGATCTCCAATATCTTCTAGAGATAATGGTTCACACCCAATACCAAAATTTAACTTGATAATGTCTCTACTACGAATAGGAAGTAAATTTAATACTTTATCTATATCTTTATGTAAAGATTCTTTATCTAAGTTAGCATCGGTATCTGGATGTTTAGAGGGTATTACATCTGCAAGACTATTATCTTCACCTTCTTCAAATGGAGAATCAACAGACATATAGCGTTTACTTAGTCTTATTACTTCTCCTATCTTATTTGCTGGTACACCCAACACTTCAGATATTTCATCATCAGATGGTTCACGATTTTGTTCTTGCAGATAGTTCTGACGTACTTTATTGATGTTTCGTAATAAATTCTCTTGATTCATAGGAAGTCGTACAATACGTACATTTTCTTCCAATGCTTCGAGAATACATTGACGAATCCACCAAACAGCATAAGAGATAAATTTAAAGCCTTTAGTTTCGTCAAATCTCTGTGCTGCCTTAATCAGGCCGATATTACCTTCTTCTATGAGATCATCTAATGATAGACCTCTACCTTGGTACTGTTTTGCTACAGAAACTACGAATCTTAAATTCGCTTTTACCATCTCTTGCATAGCTTGCTCGTCACCTTCTTTGATGCGTTGTGCAAGCTCAATTTCCTTGTCCACGTCGATTAATTCCTCATGAGCAATATCTTGTAGATATTTATCAAGAGCAATACTAGTTCGATTCGTGAACTCTTGTCTAATCTTTAACTGATGCATATTGGAACATAGGGCAGATTCGAACTACCATAACAAGATTAACCTGTTGTTTTACCAATTTAAACTACTATATTCTTTCGTGTATAGTAAACACACCATAAACTATACACATAATTATTTTCTTAATATTAACCACAAAAATTCACTGGTGTGTTTAACGTTCTCTTCTAAATCGTATAATTAATCCTACTATAAATAATGTAGCATATAAAATGGCAGCTAAAATACATAATGTAAGCATTATTTCATTAAATATAGGATATGGAGATAATTTATGTCCCATATACAGAGTATATGTAGCATAAGAGAACACGTATACAAAAAATAGCATTACAATTGAAAAAATAGTAATACTATAATATTTCTTTATAAAATTCTTCACAATGTTCCATTTAACAATTAATAAAAGTATTGGAGGTAGTATAATATACTTTCTCAGAGCAGTGATTATCTCCTCCAATACTGTTACTGCCAGCATGACCCTTCTGACAGCCTGCTTAGAATTTTCTTTTAAGTAAGGTCCAAACACCTCACTGGCAATACATGTCCCTTTACCTGTATGGGCCACGTTTAACGATGTCGACTGTCGTAGCTTCAACGTGGGTAAAGCTGCCTTGACGCGGCTAACGGAGAAACTTTTTCGTAATCTTATATAATATCCAACCACATAACACAGAAAAGAGAAGGCACCCAAAGAATACTAAGAGTGCCAACTCAATTCCCGTCAAAATGCAAGAAAGGTATATCATTTATTATTCTCCACGTTCCACTCCCAAAGGGCAGTAGGAAATTCTTCAATTACCAATTCAATTGGTCGACCATAGAACTGGTAATATAAATCATCAATGCGTGGCTTCATATCAATCAATCCACCACGATTGTTGGTTAATAACGTAAAACCTTCAATCTCAAAAGTCTTGTTTACCTTTTTATTAGCAATAAAACCTTTAAGTATTACAGGTTCATGTTTCTTGTTGTGTTTCTTTTTTCTTCCCATGATTAAACCTCCACATATTGCTTCTGAAGAATCTTGTAGCCAAGACTCTTCAAGAAGGTTATACACTCTTTCTCGTTCAGCTTCTTAGGCTTAGGATCTTTCTTAGCAAGTTTCCTGTTCATGAATTCAAACTTGCTAATATGAATTGGCTCTTTAGGGAAAGAATACATTTTACGTACTCCATCCTTACGAACATGGACAATGCCATTAAGTTCCAATTCATAGATTCTCTTCTTTAGTTCACTTGGAAGAGCCTTTTTAAGATCTTCCTGAATTAACTCATTTGCGCCATATCTATCTCTAAGCGCATTGACGTATTGGCAAATTTGTTTTAACTCCATAATGCAAGAATTAAAAGGGCTAACGACTGCTCCTCAGTTGGTTGGAGCTTTTTAAGTTTCTCTGTGGCATCTTCCTTGGTAATTCCTACTGGGATGAAGCCATCTTCTTCGGTGACGTAAATACTGCCACCATCTTTAAAGTCTAATACTTTTCTGTATTTAGGCATAAATTTACCCCACAAGGAAGGATTCAATTACCCTTGTGATTATATATCCTGTACTTTGACAGGCAGTCATCACATTTATCACTTAGTTACTTTATTCACTAAGCATCGTTGCAGATTCAAATGTGCAAACTCGTATCGGTCCCATCTGCAATTACAGTAGAGACTTTGGACTCTCACTCAAATTGAGTGGTAGCATTAAACCGATAAGATAATAAGAAATACAACTATTCTCACGAACCGTTGTACGAAATCAATAACCATAAAAAACCTTTAACAATTTAAATTAATAATGAAGCAAAATCTATCCTTCGACTGACATCTTTCTCAAGAATGTAATTAACTTTTTTGTATACTCATTCTTAGCTGGTTGCATTATATTATTCCAAACATATAATAAAACAGCAAAGAATATTGCCAAGAATATAAACACTTTGTCTTCCACAGACATACCATAGAAGATACAAAAACCGAATGCATAAAATAATGCAAATAATACGGCAAGTGTAAATATGTATTTAATCATCTTCATAATTTACTCTGACCATAATGTTCAACATATTATTGTTCGCAGAAACACAAACAAAATTTGCTTGTGTCTTTTTCTCTAATGATTGTAACTCTTCTGTGAGCATACAATTGTTTTTAATGTTGAAAGTAATGTAGAGAGTTGTTTCCATTAATCCTCTCCATTGCTCTCCCCATTCAAATTCCTCAGGCGATATGTCGCAATCAATCGCCCAATCAACGATGATCTTTTTAATTTCTTTGATACTCATGTTTTTGTTCTTTTAAAAGTTATTAATAAAATAATAGTCTCTCCTATTAGTCACCCTTTGTTTTATATCAAACATAAATGCAACGTCTTTCAGTCACGAGGTCAAAACTTCGGAGTTGATAAATTGGCACAAGGAGAACACTCCTAAAACACTTGTGTCATTAGAGAAAGGGTAGCATCGGATAAAACTCAATAAAATCAATTAAAAACCCTTCTACTCAGTGGACGATTAACAATTGATGCTACCCTTTATTTATATTAGCAAACTTCACTTACTTCATAGAATGCGTTAAGCCAATCAGCTGTTCTTTGTGCAGGTTCTTGCCACATGTGAGATTTCTTTTCAAATATCTTAAGATACCTTTCAAAACTCTTAAGACTATCCCTAAATCTCCGCCAAGCAACCACGGCTTCTTTCCTAAATATACGAGTATTAGGAACACATTTTTGAAGCTTTTCAAGTTCACTAATAATTGTTTCTCCATACAATAATTGTTGATCAGTAATAACAAGATTTCCAGAAGAGTATGTAGAATCCATTGTTGTAGTAGTTCTGCCCATAGCAACACAATTAAGAGTAGGTGTTATATTATAACTATAACTCTTATCGTTATATATAGACTTACAGAGATAAGGATGTTTGTCCATTAATTCTCTAAGTCTTAGATATGCAGGCTTTCCTTCAATACAAAAAGAATACAACTTCTCGTTCTTAGACCACTTGGAACCTGTGTTATTGATGTACCTAGCAATGCTAAGAGGACTTTCGAAATGTTGTAATTCCATTCTAATACGAAATGGAATACCTTGCTCTATACATCTCTTCATTGCTTCAACACGATGGTTACCTTCAACAACTTGCATAGAATCCTCATCTACAAGTATAGATGGGATATATATGCCTTCAGAAATCGACTTAACAATTTTATTTACCTTCTCATTTTTAATCGCACGATTTCCGACTAGATTACGCAGACTATTAATAACATCTGCACAATCATTTGTTAAAATAAAAAGCTTTCCTGTCTCTTCTAATGCTTTCATTTTCTTAAAGTTTTAATAATTAATAATAAATGTTTCGAATAGTCTTCTTATATCATCACGAAACTATGGGATCTCCTGACATTCATCCCTTTGGAAGGTTTACACTGTATATTAAGACGCTAACCTACAAGTTCGTCACCACCATTCACCTCATGTGGTTTGGAGTATTATTATTCTATCCTCGCAATACCTACGAGTGTTACTCTAATGAGTAACCAGATTCCGCTGTTTTACGTTCTTATCAATCTTTAACTTCAGAACAACCTATTTAGGAGTACGAGTTATTTGTCTGTAAGAAAAATTACTATAATAATGCATAAAAGATTCACATTCTTTTATCATATATAGTATTTCTTCTTCAGTCATCTCAATACTCACAGATACTCTATAGAACTTATGCCAATGAGCGTATGGAAAAGATACAACTCTTTTAAATTTAAAGTTGTAAAATTTCTTATATTTAATTTGCTGAGGCATAGATTCTATAGCCCTCTTGCGAAGACTGGCCCAGGTATTACTACCAATATAATCATACCAATCTTCACAGGTAAACTTGATTCTCCACTTTCTCTTCATATATACTGTTTTAATTATTATCATCCAACTTTCATTACCCTCACAATTATTACTCTGAACTTAATCAAAGTTAGCAATTGGTACACACATACTTACATATGTTAAACGCTGTGCCCTCCTTCAGGTTAGATAAGAAAGTTCTATAAGACAGTGAACGTTATATCTTATAGACGAAATATTGCGTTTTACACCTAAAACCTATCATCTTGGCTTTTTATAATCCAATGCAATCCACAAGAGTAGATTAATCTCTTGCCACAATAGGAAACTGGCGTCCTCAACGTCTTGGAAATCCCAGGAGATAACGTCACATAAAGTGAATACAGTCTCCGTAACGTAATGGGATATTTTATATTGAGTTTTTTAGCACACTAAGTTGTACGCGCAGTTTAGTAGTTAGTAAAATATGAATTTATTAACTTAGTGTGTCGAGAATATTGTGAGACATATTCACAAGTTCTCTTGCATATGTTTGTCAGGAATATGCATTAGTCCTTAGACTGTAGTCAGTCAACCATCCCCCTCAGGCATCACAAACTTACACCAAATATGTCTTAGTGTTGGCCTAAGTTTGTTTAGCCTCTCTATCGGTTCTAACATTATTAACCGATAGAATGAGAGGGAAATTTCTTTGTACTTTATCACCCCACATAACGGCCAAGTTATGCAGGGTTACCTACATAAATTGAAAATTGAAATTTGGGATGTGAACATGTAGTTCACTTACATAAAATACATAGGGCAATTAAGGGCTTACCCATGTGCCACAATTTATAATTAATAAAATTTACTAGTAAATATCTGTCTATTTCCAGATTGCCAACACGTTTGACTTATTTAACCTGTGGTTGTGTGCTCACAAGATTCTTTATTTACGGAAACTTTTAAACCGCTCTTACGAGAACCTTTAGTCTTTAAATATTAAACTATTAAAATCAAATACAGTAATCTTAATAAATTTAAATTTAAATCCATCAGGCAATGTAGTCGCTCCTTCAGGAAGACGACCACCTTGAAGTTGTGCTATATACGCAGTGTCACCAGGTTCCAAATGAACATTGATACGATTCATTGGAACACCAAGAACATTAGCTGTATCTTGATGCCCAATTGCACTTGTTAGTCCATCTGGTAACTTATCAATCTCTTGATAGTGAATAAATCCGTTAGTAGTATCCACCATCTGAAGGCTGAAAGCATTCAGTAAATATACAGGACGCTTTAGCTTTTCAATAATACTTTCTTCTGGTTTTGGAATATGTATCATACCTCTGACTCTTTAAATTTGTATAACGGCCTTGAGTAATTAATTTAAATGCCCAGTTCACAGTACTGGGCAAACTGTATAATTAATCAAAATCTAATTAGGGACGTACCTAGGTACAGGTCCACTATAAGATTTGATAGATTCAATCCATTTTACAGGAATAAACAGACGCATTACTGGTTCACCAAACCATGTAAGTATTTGTATTTTAGCGTCAGTTATCCATCGAAGAAGTTCGTTAGGCATATGATGCATCTTAACAAAAACTATTACTTCGTTACGTCCAAAGTTTGCATCTCTTGAAATTAATTCAAGAGTGCTTCCGAATTTACTCGGATTCCAAAGATTAATCTTCAGCATAATGATTTTATTTTTGTTGGTTAATACTTATAAGTCAAGGATATATCCTACAATCATATTGATTGTCTTATTTCGTCCAGTCTCATCAGAGTATATTTTAACGTCTCCTGGTTGACGGCATCACAAAAATTAAAACTATAAAAAGGGCTGATGATTAGTCAGCCCTTATTCAGATACAATAATACCTTTAGCTATGTCACGAGCAACTTTATTGAATTGCTTTTGATCAAGTGTAAATTTTTTATTTAACTTGTCAATATCAGCAACCCAAGTTCTGTTAACATAAAACTCAAATCGATAACCGTGGCACTCATCTAAAGCATCAATGTCTTTAGTCTTATCTCTTACCCACAATAAAGCAGATTTAAGACCTTTAACTTTTCCTTCAAAGTAAACACGAGCTTCAAACGAATCACAAATGCCATCATGCCACTCATTTGGACAACAAATATGTACGCTAACCATAATAGTAAGATATTAAAGGGAGCCAGATATACTGACTCCCTTAGTACGATTAGTTGTTGTCTTCAACGATTTCGGGCAATGTTACATCCTCTGGCAGCTTATCATCACGATTGAACCAACTTTCAATGTCACAAGAGCTATATGGAGCATATGTATTTTGCTTCCAGGATCCGTCTTCTTGTTTATTAAATATGTAAGTTCTGTAAGTGACGTTGTCCCTCAGCACGCTTGCGTGTATGAGTTTGTGTACTTCAATTCTAGAGTCTCTTATGTAGTAAGTAGTCTCTGGTACTTCAACCTTGCTACCTCTAAGGAGCAATCCGAGATTTATTATGTTTAAATCTCTGTTGCCACCAAGGTCATCAAGAATTGGTGATACATTCATTCCACTCTCATCGTTGAACATTTGTGCCAGCATTTTCACTGTTCCTACTGGCATTTTAATCATCTTGCTCATAGTTTTTGTTATTTTTTTGTGATTAATATTAATGAATGCCGATTTCGTCGTAATTTGCAACGACTCGTCAGGGAGCATCTACACTCCGATCGGGAATAAATTTTAAAATTTTATAAACTTATTGGACTTGTTAGTGCTATTATAAATTGTAAATTAATCCACAAGTGAATGAAGTCAATCAAACACTTGTGGATTAAGGAGGGTGAAGGTCGCCAAATTTTTGTACTTGACGACCCTTAACCTATACAATTCATCGATAATTCCAATCACAATAGTAGTCCCACCCACTTGTAGTTGTTTACCGATAAGCGACAAGGCAAAGCCTTCCCTGGTAACAAAAATATTACCAGGGTAAACTTCACCAACGAGAGTTACCATCATTTGGTAACCTCTGTGTTGACGTCAGCAGGAATCTCCTCAACATCTTCGGCCTCAATGGTAGTCTCATCAGGCATTACTTTGCCGAGATCTACCCACTGATAGACGAAACGAGTAGTCAATGATGTGCCTTCAAAGTCCTTAGTAGTCACCTCTGTAGGATCTTCTTGCAGTTCATACTTATGATACATATGATCTGTCCAGAAGTCATACATGTTAGTGGCCTTAGAACCAAGAGGATCAGTAGACTTAACTGGTGGACGCTTAGTTGGAATAGGTAAACCAGTTGGACTGAGAGTATGCTCTTTAACCTCACGCTCCAAAGAACTTTCCCAGAGGCCTACAAGTTGACCATCGTTCTTAAGAACAGTACAAGTAAAGAATGCTCGCTCACCTCCATTAACGTGAGTTTCACGAATATCCATCTCTCCATTCTTCAATGGAAGGAACCAAATAGTATCACCTTTCTTGAAGCGTAAGCTACCACCATTGCCACCACGAGCGGCCTTCTGTGCATCACTTTTTCTACAAGATCTTGAGTCTTGTGCGTTCATAGTCGAATTGTACGACTCAAACATTTCTTTTGTAACAAGTGCCATGTTCGTTTAAAAATTTTAAATTTATTAATTATATTTATATGCGTGGTTACATGCAAATAAGTATAAAGTAAATATACATAATACACGCAGCCACAGGAACTACTGATAATGCAATCGGCTATACATATTTGTTCCCCATCAAGCCGCCAGGGAGCAAAATTCGGCAAAAAAAATAAGCGCAACTATTGTGTTGCGCTTATCGGTTTTGCGTGGTAGGTGGGACTACTTGGCGGTGTTCAAAGTGACAAAGCGAGCATTTAACACTCGCATCAACTTCTTTGCTTTTGGTTCACCTGTTAAGGTTTTCCCGTCATAGTCGACACATTCGAGCGTTAACTCGATATGTGGCGTTGGTTCGCCTAACGATTGACCAAAAGTGTTTTGCAAGCATTGAAGCATCAAAGATTTAGCAGTTTTGGTGCTAAATTGTTTTTGGAAGGCTTCGTGAAGATTCCTACCAAAATTGGACTGTGAGATGATTTTCCCGCTATTGTCCTTGGCGTCCTTATGTAAGGACGACCAGTAGAGCAAATTAGCGGTGTAGTCCTTTGATTTATCCGCGAAGATTCGATTACCTTTGTCATCGACTTCCACAAAAGACAAAAGACCTTCAACCATTTCGTGGTCACGATTGAAACCATTAATTGGTTCCCACTCGAAAATCTTAATGCCACTTGCATAAGCAGTGGCAGCGCCATTGCCCACTAGGGCTCTTGACTCATCTTTAGCTTTAACTAAACTCATAAAAGTGAATTTAAAAATTAATTAAAAAATTGTGCAAGTGGCACAACCCACATCGCACAGCGACATCGCTCACGCTCGCAAGCGCAATATAAATATCGCCAGATATTTATTGGTGATAATTATTGATTATTCATTTTCTCTCGAAAATCCCCACGGGGGATTTTAGAGAGATGCACTCTCTCTCTTAAAACATATTTAAATTTTACACTTCTAAATATTTAATTTCTATATACCCCATTCTCTCCCCTAAAACTCATTTCATTTTCCAAATCAATAGGTGGAGGGGGCTATTTTTAAAACCGAGTACATATATTTATATAAACCACACAAAAACTTTTAACTTACCCAAAAAATATGTAATTTTGTAAATTATATATAATGAAATAGAATTTACAAATTAAAATATAAAATATGGAATACGTAAAACAAGTAAACGTTCAAGATTAGATTGACTACAATCTTACATCTATGAAACCAGGTAAAAGAAGAAGTTTTAGATAGAAGTACGAAACAGCAGAAAATTTAATCAAGAAATGTAAAGTAGATCAGCATATTGTAGATTATATAATACAAGAATGTTATAAAAATAATTTATCTTTAAATTAGACAGCAGTAGTACTTGCTCATGCATTTGCAGAATCAAGTATGAGACCTAACGTAACTAATAAATGGGGATTTCATGGTCTTTGGCAATTTAGTAAAGGACAAGCTAAAAGATTTAACCTACACAACTCTTTAGAAAAACAAGTGCAATATCTTATGGAAGAAATAGCACAGAAAAATAATCCTGAAGACTATAAAGGTAGATGGATATCTTGGCATAAACAAGGTAATGGTTGGATTTCAAAACATAAACAAACTTGGGATACATCAGATCTACTCTTTGATTTAAATAGAGCCTTTAGTTATGGTTGGGAAAGATTTGCTATAGAAGGAAAAGGTATAGATGAAAATTTAGCTAGATATGAATTAGCACAAATGTTTTAGGAATATTTAAAAGAAAGATAATATGGCAGTTAAAAGTTTTTCACATCTAGTTACAAATGCTTAGATGAAAAAAGTCCTATCAGACGTAGCACATCTAGACTCAGCGAGACTAGGAAAAAATTATACATTAACAAAAACTTCACACCATGCTTGTACATCAGGTCCTGCTACTTGGTATAGAAAAGCTGGACTACATTTAACTTTTTGGAATGGTGCTTAGCCTTTTACACCTTCTAATAAACATTATTAGAGGGGAAAACGTTCCGCAACAGTATAGGATATGAAATCTTCTCTTACTAGAGCTGGTTTTCAAATAGTTTGGTCTGGTACAGGATAGGATGCAAATACTAAGTTAGCATCTTTAGGAATACTAAAACCTGGAGACATAGCTACAATGTTATCATATGATAGTGGACATGCGGCAATGTGGACAGGAGAAGATTGGAGAAGTGACTTCTTACAAGATGATAAACCTTACCCATATACATCAGTAGGTAGAGGTGGAAATGAAACTTTTATATTATGGAGACATCCACAATTTTAGGATCAAATAGAAGATAATATACAAGCAGCTAAGCAAACTACTCAATAGAGCAGTAATTAGATTAGTAATAAAAATATGGCAAAAAATAATAAAAGCGGAAGACCTGAGCCAGTATATCTTTGGAAAAGTGAAAGAAAATATCCAGCTTGGGGTTAGATGTATAAAGACGCAGATACTTTAATGCGTAATTATAGAGTTGATACAAATATTGTAAATTAGATAATACAAGCTTGTGTAAAAAATGGATTATCATTAAATCAAACTGCTGTTATTTTAGCAAATGCTTTTTAGGAATCACATTTTAACTTAAATGCACATAATGATATTGGCGAAGGACACGATGGAGTATGGTAGTTCTCTTCACCTTAGTATAATAAATTTGGTTTAAAAGATTGGAAAAAGCAACTATAGTATTTTATGGAGGAAGTTGCTAAGACAGAAGATGAAAGTGTTTATGATAAAACATATTATAATAAAAAACTCAAAAAGCGTCTTCCTATATCAATGTGGGGCCCACACCCAGAAGGCAATAAATGGATAATAAAACATAAGAGAATTTGGGATAGATCTGACGATATAGAACAACTATCATGGGCATTTGGCGAAGGCTGGGAAAGATATGGCTATCCACAATATGATACAGAATCGAGAACACAACTTGCTAAATTATTTAGAAATTATTTATTAAATACAAACTATACTTTTAGAAATTCTCCAGCAACTAATGGTTAGTATGTAGCCCAAAATAATAATTAGAATAATACAAATAATTCTAATTAGAATAATACTTAGAGTAATAATTATGGTACTATTGATTATAGCAACTATAGTAATGATGAGTTAGATGAACTAGAAGCTAAATTAGATAGAGAGTATGATGAAGCTAAGGCTAGAGTAGATGCAATCATTTAGGAATAGGATAACAGAGATAATACACAATTAGCAAGTGTTAATACATCAAATAATATGTATACAGACTTAAAAGACGATACTAATATACAAACCAACCCAACAGGTGTATTTAATACAGATTTTATAGAGGGATATTCTGAAAATTATAATGTACCAGGAAATACACATATAGATTATTATACTCCATATAAAAACTATGTGAATACTTTACCATTGCACTTATAGACAGGTGGCTCTTTAAAACAAAGATACACATTAGAAGATACAGAAGATTATCCTAAATCTTATTTTATTAGCCCCACTGGGCCATTTAAACTTCCAAGTACTGCTTTAGATTTTGAAAGAATAGTTAAAGCTTTATTTAATAAACGTAATAACAATGCTTAGGAAAATGTTTTAAGTACACTTTATGATACTACTTTACGCAACGGAGGCAAAATTAAAAAACATTAGAATGGAAGTTCTGTAGAAAAAACTCTATCACAAAAAGAGCAAGCTAAATTATTTAAGAAGTAGTATATAAACGATTTAGAACTTATAGATCCAATATATTCGACTAAAGAAGAAGATGAACTTTTGGATTAGTATTATGAACAATATTATAAAATAAAAGAGGGTTTAGCTACTTATTTAGATAACAAATATAAAGAAGTTGATGAGCCTATTCTAAATCAAGAATCTATAAAAAGAACTAACTGGGAACCAGATACATACATAAATACTGATGATGATTTAGTAAATAAAGATAATTAGGATTATACAGAATCAAGTGATTCTGGCAATTATATGCCTGATGAGATATATGATTCAGAATAGGAAGAGGAAAAGGATAAATATAATATTTTTAATGGTGTAAAAGGTTAGTTTATAAATGATTTTATTAATGACGATAATATTATAAAGAATTTTAATACAAAAGTACTTGATGATAAGTATGTAGATACCACACTAGATTATTTTAAAACTAGATTAAGTGAGTATATTAAAAATTAGATAGATAAAGGTGTACCTGAAGACCAAATATATGATGAAATATTAGGAGATAGTTCAGACTTTAAGAAATATTTACTTGATGGTATGTGGTCAGCTACTGATGAGGCTAATTATGTAGAACCAGATTATAATTTAAGAAATCCTTATAAGTATGCGCCAAAGAGTGTTAGGTTACAAATAGACCCATTAGTAGAACTTTACGGTTTATTATTAGATTCTTGGAAAAATAGGCAAGAATAATATTAATATATTGTTAATAAATGTTAAAGTTTAAAATTACTATTGTTTATTATTAAAAATATTAGTAACTTTGTAAAAGCAAATTAAATGTATAATGTATGAAATACGAAGAAGTTAAAAACAAATTTTTCAAAAAAGTTATAGAAGCTAAATATGAATATGCTTCAGATTTACTTAACTTAGTAGATGATGATAACGTAATTGATTTATATTAGAAGTATAACAAGATATTTGCCACATTGTCTGGCATGAGTAAAGAACAGATACTAAATAATCCTGATTTACTTAACGCAGCAGTTGAAGTACTTGAAGAATATTTTGATAATTATATAAGTGAAGATGATTTTAATAATATGGATCGAGAAGATCAGTTACAACTTATTATTAATGCTTTAGATGAATGTGATGACCTTTATAGTTTATTTGTAAGTCTAATTTGATATAAAAAATCTTACCTTAGGTAAGATATATTGAGGTGTGGCGTAATGGTAGCGCAGCGGTCTCTAAAACCGTTAGATCGGGTTCGAATCCCGACACCTCCACTAAATTTTAATGTATATGAATAATGAAAATGAAATTCCTAAGTCTCCTGGGATATATGAATTAAATGGTAAGATTAACTATTGCATGAATCTCCAAAAGAAAGCAAAACGTTCTAAAGGAGAATTTAAAGTAATAAAGATAATGCTTAACGCTACTGAACAAGAGCTACAAAACGAGATATATGATAAAATTAAAGAAGATGGGAATGATGATAAAGTGGTGTTGCATCATTATGTAAATCCAACTACAGGATGGAGTATTACAAGTATATTTAATAAGCACCATTATGACGGATTTATACAAGTAGATTAATGAATAAAGAACAGCTTTATGAATATATGGAAATGTCCATACTATCTTTAGAACATATCTATAGAAGAGCAATAGAACTTAAATTAGAGAATGAGCAGCAGTTTTTAGATTGGCTAGATAAGATTAATGAAATAAGTGTAAGAAAATGATACCAGAATTAACATCAATACGTGTAGCATTACGTAATTATGAATCTTAGTATGAATAGGTGTTAGAAAATGCTGAAAATTTAAAGATATAGTTTACATCATTATAGTAGGCTTATAACATATTACAAACTAGATACAATGATTTAGAAACTAAGTATAATAATTTACTAAATGATAGACAAGATACAGACACTAAAAAACCTCAGGAAGAGATTCCCGAGGTTTAGAATTGATACTATTATAAAAATAATAGAATGTATAAGTGAAAATGAAAATGGAGAAAATGGTTTATTAATAGAACCAAAACATCACGTAGGAGATATGACATCCAAAGATCAAAAAATACTTACTTAAACAAAAAGCTCACATGTTTTACATGCGAGCTTTTTTTATTTTATACTCCTAATATGTTTTAGTACTTTATCTACTCTAGTATTATTTCCAAACTAATTATACAACTCGTTAAAGTAGTTAGGATTAACTGAATTATATTTGTTACCCTAATAATTTGACTTTAACCCTTCGACATACTACTTATAAGTAGTAGCCTTCATAGCATTAGGAAATGTATTTTTCATACCTTTTACCCATTCATCACACGATCTTACTTTTCCATAACCGCCTACTGATTTATTTACTATAACCCAACCATTTTCCTTAACGTAATGTCTAGACATAAAATCGGCAAGATTATTTACTTGATCATTACTATATTCTGGATAATATTTTCTAATTGCCTATTGTAACTAATCATAAATAGTTTTAACAGTCTTATACCTGTTTGACTATGTTATGTCCTAATCTCCTTTATCTCCAACATACCATTTAGAGTTGTAGGTATCAGGAAGTCCAAGTTTAACATTACTGTATGGATTAAATATGTTTGAATCTATTTCAGCTGTGTAAGGATTAAATACATCATCCTACTCTTCAGTATTATTTGAATATGTATCTGCTGAATTAAATTTATTACCGTCTTTAAAATAATTTATGATTCCACCATCACTATGTTTCCATTTTCTAGCATTAGCTGCAAACGTGGCTTTCTTACGTATTCTAGGATCTGGACTTGCTTTACCTCTTGCAATGCATTCAGAAGTTACATTACCACCACAATATCTAGTAAATGAGCCTTTCTATGATTCCTTTATGTGAATCTTTCTGCCATTCTTAAAATATTGTAGCTATCCTTCTCTTAATGTATTCATTTCTTGAGCATGTTTTATAAAACTTTTAAGTCTATCTAAAGTAACCTAATCACCACTTTTTTCTAACTATTGTAATGCTTCATAAAACATTTCAGGACGCTAAGATAATATAGGCCATAATTTACTTTCTTCATCATTTAATATCTAATTTTTTATCTATTCTACTGAAATCTAAGGAATTTTGTGAGTCTTATAGTCATTTAACACTAAGTCATTAACATCAAATAATTTACCGCGTCTATGAAAATTCTTTTCTATTCCATAAAGATCATCATGAACTACATTTTCATTATGGTAAGGAAGATTATAAGTCTATTCATATTCTTCATCAGAAATATCTTTTGGTTCTGGTATATGCATTCTCTCAGGCATATTACTATTATTAAAACCGTGAGAAAATTCACTATACAAATCGTCTAGAACTGTTAAACCTGAAGGATCATTTTCCAATACTGGATCTACAAAAACATCACGTTTTAACTTATCTTTATCATAATGATTCCAAGTAAAAGCTCTCCCTCGCCCATCATCATTCATACGATCATCTAAAATGCTGTTATTAATATCCTTTGGTAGTATTAAATGTCTATTATTCCAATCATAGGCTTTATTAATATTACTATTCTTATGTAAATTCATTAATCTTTGTAATAATGAATTTGTAGTAATAAATATACCAGTCTTTTCAAAAGCATTTTTTATAGTATCATCTGCTCTATATAAACTATTCCTTAAAGTTTTATCTGGATAATGTTGACGAAAAAATTGAACTAATTCACTATTTGGCTATATGCTTATTTCTGGTAATTCTACTTCTGTTTCTCCATCATTATTAATTTTCTTACCCTCTTGAAAATATCTTATAACCTTATTTCCATGTTTTAAATACTACATAATGTTTCCTCCATATTATTTTAAATAACTATGATAACTAGAGTTTTCAATCTTTTTTAGTTATTCTATTTTTATATTGTTTCCAATACTATCTATAATTTTCCATATCTTTTTTATACTAATCTACGTGAGTTTCAAGTCTGTTTATAGTTTTTAAGTCTCCTATTCTATATAATGCATCTAAAGCTTTCTCATGCTAGTTAGCATTAACTGATAATTTATTCCACATAAGAGGTTCGCGATCTAAGACTCTTCTTTTTATATGTTCTCCAGTTACCATTGGAATTTTTATAGTTTTACTATTTATATAAGGATTGTTAATAACATCACCAAAATAAGCATAGTTACTTACTGATGGTTCTACACCATAACCAATAGCGTGTGTCATGTGCTCTTCATCATAAGCATCATTATATCTACCATTATACTCCTCAACTGTTTTATACTATTTATAATTAGGACTATGATATCTTAGAGGTAAAAACCTAGTATTAATTGGATGAGCAAGTTCTCCAACTAATAAGTTAAATGTTGTCATACCAGTTTTATCTTTAGGAAATGGATCTACAAATATATAACTTTTTTCATTTTTAACAATAGGTTCAAATGCCCTAATATTAAACTTAGGACGATACTTAAAAATTGGACTAAAGCCTAAAGTATTATAAGGATTACTTCCATCAGTTAAAGTAAAAGCTCTTCCTGCTCCATTCGGCATTCTATCGTGTAGTCTGTCATAAGTTTGCTAATTAGGGTATGGTATTGCCGTAAATCTTTTTAAAGTTTCATCCTAATTATTCCAATCATATACTAATGGCGATCCACTAGCTCTATGTAAATCCTATAATCTCTATAATAATGAATTTGTAGTAAAGAAATATCCGTTTTTACTAAGATCATTTAATAGTGTATTTTCTGCATTATATAAACTCTATCTAACACTTTTATCTGGAAAATACATTCTATAAAAATTTAATAAATCTGTATTAGGATATACCGTAATCTAAGGTAGCTCTACTACTGTAGATTTTTTTTCTTTATCGTAATAGTTCATAGTTGATTATTTATATTATTCTACATCACTTCTTTTATTATTAAAGACTTTAGCTCCTAATGCTATTGGACCTATAGGTGCTATAGCTGGAGAATGTTTATCTATCCATTTGGCTGCTTCACTCCATTTATCTGGAGCAATAGAATTAAAGAATTCTACCATATTATTATCGAATCCTGTATCTTGTATATAATGCTTTGCAGCATATTTTAACATATCTTCTGTAAATTCTTCTCCAGATTTTAATCCGAAATAATTCTTTAACTATGTTCCTCTAGCAACCATTTCAGCACCATTATTATTCATAAGGTAATTATCGTTATTATAATATGATGGAAATTTATTAACTGGTACTGGATTAATCATATGTGTATCTTCATGTATTTTCGCTACATCAGCATTCATTTTATTAGCGCCTATTAAAGTTTTATAATTTGCACTTTCATTTCCAGGTTTTGGAAGTTGTACTATTTCAGTTATTCCATTATATTGTGGTTCTGAAATACCATCAAGATACTCTGGTTTAGCATTTAAAATTCTTTTAAGGTCATCATCAGTATATTGAATAGCTGGTTTTCCAGTCTAAATAATTTTCCCAACAGTGTATTGAGCATATGGAAGAAATTCTTCTTGACTAGCATAATAATCTCTATTATTGTGTGCTTCTCTTAGTTTTTTCCAAGAATCATTTACTAATCTTTCTTTAAACAAAGCTTCATGATCACCTTGATAATTAGCTCTGCCTTTTAAACTATTTTCTATTTCTTCAGAATATCCTGGAATAGTTATTTTACGTTCTTTTCCGTCGATTAAAGACTTAACGTTAATTTGTTCTTTATTAGGAATTTTACTCCATACTGTAGAATGAAGTTTATACATTTTATTTACAGCTTTTAATGATTGTGGTTCTGGGTATCCATTCTCACGTGCAAAATCTAAAGCGTACAAGAGCTTTATTTTAAGATCTGGATCACTGGGAGTCACATGATCAAATCCTTTAGGAATCCAATTCCAAAATTTATACTAATAACTGTTAGGATTAAACTAAACTTTAGCATTTACATCATAAACATTTGGATAATAATTTTTAATATTTTTATTAAGTTCTTTAGCTAATGCTCTATATGGATACTATTGTATTTTATAGCCAATGGTACCACCGCCTAAAATACCTCCAAGAACTCCACCAACTATTGGAGCATATTTATTATCCCATACTAATGGTAATAGTTGAGAACCTGTAAGACCACCAAGTTCACCACCTACCATTCCTCCAGTAAACGAGGCAGCTGCTGCATCTCCAGTAAGTGCACTACCAGATGCACCAATTGTACTAAGAGAACCAAATGCTGGAAGAGTGTATGGTACTACATTAGACATACCAAAAGAAGTAGCAGCAGTGTTTATTAAATCTCCCTAAGTATAAGGATTTAAATTATTACCCCAATCAACTCCAATATTAGCAGCAGCATCTCTATAGAAGGCCTATTTAGTTTTAAGTTCTTTTATCTTATTTTCATCATAAAGTTGGTCTTGTTTGGTTTCAGGTATATAATATTCTCTATATTTATACTTAGAAAGTTTAGTAAGATCTTTAGCATCTTTTTTTCTTTTTTCGGCTCTTATTTTTAAATCTTTCTTTTCTTTTGATGTTGTGTCATAACCTCTACTCTAAACCTTTCTTCTATGACTTTCAGCATCACGTGCATTTTCTATAGCAGCCTAATCAGTATGATAATACTTAGTACCATAACGTAGAGGCTTTTTCTAGATAACTTTTTCTCTAACATTATCTTCATAACGTGTTGTTTCGTCACGCTTAGCAGTGATTTTTTGTCTTTCAAAAGGTTTATTAGCTCCCTATAGCATAAAATCTCTTTTCTTCTTCTAACTTTCTGTTAGTTTTTTTATAGGTTTGCCCTTCTAAAAATATTGTATTTTCATATCTTAAATTATTTAATTTATTTTTCTAAAATTAATAACTTCTTTTGGTAGTTTTTCCAAATCTTTATTTTGGTTCTATACTAAAGGAACATACTTCATAGCATCTATCATATTCTGTACTGTCTAAGTTAAATCTTTAGAGTTTTTAAGTTTATATATGTTCTATACATAATTTTGCCCATAGCCATTTAAAAATTCTAACTTATCTAGTACAACTTCTGGATTTTTAGCATACTAATCTAAAAATAAATTCTAATATTCAACAGGTATATTTCCCGTACCTTTTAAAAGATTAGATCTAAGTTCAGCGTTTACTGCGGCCCTCTCACCTTTAGGTATACCTTCATATGCTTTTTCAAGTAAATTTTTCTAACTTAACGATAAATTAATCATATGTTGAAGTTTATGTCTCAATTCGTGTATCCAAGTAGAAAATGAAATTGTGCCATCATTACTTTTAACTGCGCCTATAGGAAAATAATTTGGAAGTTTTGGGTCAACAGTTGCAAAACCGTCTATACTTCCATTTGATGATGCTTCTAACAATTCTTTGTCTATTGCTACTGCTTTTTTCATTTTATTCATCATGTACGCAGATCTACTATAATCATTTGGATTTGAAATTTTTACTCTAGGCAATAATGTTTTTTTAGCTATTTTCATAGCCTACTATGGTATTTCTATTACTTTCATACTGCCAGGTAAACCATCAATTGTTAATGTTGTTCCAGGCTTTTTATATCTTAATAAAGAACTAGCACGTCTAACTTTATCTTTTACTAACCAACTATTATTTATTCGTGTAGTAATTGGATTTGATCCTGGTTCAGTTATAGTTATAGTAATTGGTTTTTTATTACCAAAATAGAAATTATACCAATTTGAATTTTTAAATCTATCTGCTAATGTAGATAAATTATAACTATCACTTGTTAAAGATGTAGGTTTAAAAGTAATAGGTTTTAAACTTTTACCTATTTTTGGTATAAATTTAGGTCCTAATACATCTACACCTAAGTCTAATAAACCTGACACAAGTGGATGATTCTACTAGAATGCTCTACCTCTAGGTCCAAACCACATACCGTGCTTATTAGGATCAAAGAAGCTACCTAACCAACTGTCATCACCATTTGCTGAATCTCCAGTTGCTCTAATATAATTGGTAATCATAAATGGTCTAAGCATCATATCCCTAGTTGTGTTTTCTATATTCTACCAATAATTATAACGTTGTTGCCAAGTATTTAAATCATATAGGTTTTGTGCCTACTATCTTTCCCAGTTACTTCTATTATCCTACCAAAGCTATGCTTGTTGTGTAGTTTCCTACTTTTCTGGTTGTTTTGTTGGTATACGTTTTATACCGTACTATGTTGGTACATTGGCTACCTAGGCAGTCATATCAGACGCTGCTATATTAGTAGGATGTAATGCTTTGTCCATTTCAAAACTCTAATCCATTAATCCAGATATATAACTTCCTTGTGGTACTAAAGCATACTAACCTTTAGCGTTTCTAATTGTATAATAATTTATATTTGGGTCAAAAGTCTGTCCATTATTCCAAGTATAATTTGGGAATGCTTTTAACATAGCACTACCTGGAATCTTATATATAGAAATTCTACCATCATTTGTCCATACATTAGTAGCTATAGGATAATCTCCTTCAATGTCTCTATATTCCCAATTGTTATATGCATTTGTATATTCATTCTATCTTTTAGCATAATCCTATAAAGACTGTTGAAATTGCTGCATCTATATTGCATTATTTTCTGCGACTTGTCTACCTATAGGATTGCCCTTCCAAGGATCATATCCTAAAGTATTATTATTCGTAATCATATATTAAAATATTATATTATTCCTAACTACTTATTCCTAAACCGATACCTAAAGGTACAGCAATACCAAGAACATTTCTATTAGCCCACTCAGCAAGTTTATCATAATCTACTATACCTTTAAAGAAGTCAGTCATATTATTATCATAACCTCTATCCTAAACATAATGTTTTTCTGCATATCTAAAGTGGTCACCTGTTATAGGTTCATTTTCCTTTAATCCATAATAGTTTTTAAGCTAAGCTATTCTAGCTGCTATTTCTTCATTATTGCTAACCTAAAAATATTTCTAAATGGCAGGGTCATTTATAAGAGATATATCATATATATCTGAGGATAAAGGTTCAAACGGTTCAGTTAACCAATGATAAAATTCATGTCCTTCCATGTCTGAAGTAGGCTATTTAAACTAATATTCATAAGGTCTATCAGTAAATAAAATAATTCCATCACTCCTACTACCGTGTCCAACATTTTCTCCTAAAGCGCCTATTCTAGAACTTGGTTCAAATGTTGTTTTAACATTATCATTAATATTTCGTTTTAAAAAATTATAAGAAGAATAGTATCCTGGAGTAAGTGGTGGATCAGCTGAAATTGTTCCATCTTCATTATATACATAATGTATTTTTTCTGGGAACTAACTATAAACTTTCTAAGCTGTTGCTTCTAATCTTTCCTTACCTCCAGAGTTTAATCTATCTTTCATCAATTGCAAGGAGTCACCCTACCAATTAGCACGTTTTGCTAATTCTGCTTCAGCTTCTGGAGTTAATCCATTATTTATACTTTTAGGATTTACTACATCTCTAGTATTAAGATAAGCGTTTGTTATACTTCTATTATCAAGACTTATATGATGTGGATCTTTTGGATCATAATTCCAAATATATCTATTTTTTCTAACAGCAGCACCTTTATATATATTAGGATCATTCCAATTTCTAGGTAATCTTAAGTCATATGGAAGGATATGTTTAGCACCTTTAATATTATAGTTAGGAAGAGCTATATATGTATAACTCCCATGCTCTCCTCTAAATGGATGTGCACTACCAGAACTTACTGATCTAGAAGCAGATAATAAAACTCCTTGATTATTTTGCTAAGCATCATTTAATAAATTAGTATAATGTTCAGCCATTAATTCTCTAGCAGCACCATGTTCAACACCAGCATCATCTACTAAATTTAATTCTTTACCGTTCCAAATAAGTGTTACACCTTCTGGATCTTCAGGATTTGCTACTGGTTTTTCGGCAGTATGTAATTTAAAACCATATTTTTGTCCAGCAGCTCTTCCAGATTCTCCTACTTCTATTTCAAAGGAAGCATCTCTTGGTTTTCCTTTAAACATAAAACCATTTATATCATTAACTCCAGATGTAGTATATTGAGGCTTTACTTTTATTTTAGGTGCCCAAAAATAACCTCTATCATTAATAAAGTGTGGAGTTAAAGTGTATGAACTATACTCATTAAACTAAGGTGGATAACCTTCTCCAGTATAGCTAATAGTCTTTGGAATATTTACAGAACCAGCTCCTGTAGCTGAAGGTTCTGTATTTACCTGCCATAATCCACTAGTTTCTGAGTTTTCTGGATTTAATGTTACTACGTACCTATCAACACCAACTCCTCTTTCTGCTTCTGGTAATTCTCCTAAAAATAAACTTCCTAATGAATTATCCATAGTTCCTCCACCTTTTACTAATTCATCAGGTGTAGGACGAGGCTTTAATTCAGTATATCTTTGTGTATCTCCTCTAAATCCCAATAAAGGTTCTTCAGTGGAATAGTATGGATTCATAGTTAAATTATCCTAACTAATTATCTACTTGTATAATGCCTGTGCTATTTCTTCATCAGTAATCTCTGGCCTATTTACTATACCATAACGTTCTCTAGCTTCAGGAACATATTTTCTTAACTATTCTCCTATTTTAGAATTTTCTGGAAGTGGTTTACCTCCATATTCTTTAAACATCTTAATAGCTTCATTACCCTACAAATGTTTAGTTAGAGTTGGCTAACCAGTTGTTTTAGTAGGATATTCTAAATATGAATACTATTCAAGTAAATCGCGGAAAGATCTTCCTCTACCAACATCGGCTGCATGTAAACCTTGTGCTAAGTTTGAATCAGAGCTGAAGAAACTCTAAGGCTACATGTGGTTGCTTACAGCACCCTATATAGCTTTATTTGTAGGCCAACCCATTAAATCAACAATATAATTAGATGTTCCACCGTGAGATGATGTTGGATTTAATACCTTACCTAAATCATGGTAAAGAGCAGATGCTACAAAATCCTATCTTGAAACTCCTTCAGGTAAAGGATATTCTTGTGCTGATTTTACTACAGCTTCTATATGTTCTTTTAGATTAGTTTTTCCACCAAAACCTTTATTTATAATTTCTTCTGGATTTTTTCCAAACGGAATTCTTTTTTTTACCTAAGCTAATATTTCATCGACACTCATTAATAAGTTACCATCTTGATCAACTAAAGGTTTATCAAACGGCATAATTAAAGGTTCATTATCTGGGATAATTTTTCTATAACCATAACTTGGATCATATCTATATAATGTTGTATTACTAGTATTAGTTTCACCAGCAGGAATATATCTTCCATATGGGTCATTAACTCTAGTGACATAATTATCAGTAATAATAGGCTTAACTGGTGCACTACTAGCATTTGCTGGAGCCATAGGTGCAGAAGAAGTAATTACATCTGTTTTTACAGTTTTATCTTTATCCTTTAAAAGATTAAACGTTTTCCCTTTTAGATTAGTTGGTTTACTTAAATTAGTTCCACGACTTATTACCTATTCACCACTTCCATAATAAGGCTTTCCTTTAGAAAACATAGGATTTTTATAATATGGACCTGGAGTAATTGTACCAGTTCTTAAAAAACTTTCTCCCATTTCTGGCCCACCCTGTCTATAGTATAAATTTGGATTATTAATTTCTAAATCTCCTAATCTAAACCTATTAAACATTGCTGGATTTTGTTCAGAAGTAGATATATAACCAACATCCTATAAGTATGCAGGATCACTTAATTCATACGATAATCTTAAAGGAATAAAAGGTTTTGTATTAGCTATCTTTGGTCCTAAGAGCATACCAAGTCCACCTAAAATCCAACCACCTGGATTAGAACGCTAAGCTTCTTCTTCATTATATCCCCACTTCTTATTAGCATAATCATACCAACTATTATAAGGGGTAAACCATTTCATACCTAAATCTACAGCTTTATCTCCTAGTTTGTTTCCAGCATATATTGCTCCTAAACTAAGTCCAAATTTTAATGGAGCAAGTCCAGCAGCTGTTGCCATTTGTGCAGCATTAACATATCCATGTAGTCTAGTAGCATCAGAAAATGTTTGTGCTATTTCCTAATTTTGAGTGTAAGGGTTATAAGCACTAATCATACTCTAGTACCCAGGGATTACTAAATAATCTCTGTTTACTATATTCTACATATTTTTAGCGTTATCAACAATATCTTTATTCCAAAGCTAAGGTTGATTTCTTCTAGCGCTTTCTATATTATTAATTACACTATAAGGTGTTTCAGAACTAAATTGTTCCCTAATACGTTGTTGCTTTCCTCTTTTGGCATCTTCACTCTTTTGTTGTTGTTTTTCACGTCTAGTAGTGTCATAACCTCTAGTAACTACCTACTAATGTCTTCCTTGTCTAACGTTAAAATTTTCTTGTGCGTTAGAAATCTTAGTGCGCTATTTTGGAGTAGTAGCTTTTCCTTTAAGTTTTTCATAACTCTAATTAATAGCTTCATTAGACTATCTTACAGGTCTATATGTTTCATCTTGCCTAGCAACGATTTTAGGCATATCTACATGAATGGATAGTGGCCTTGGAAGAATTTTCTTTTTCTAAGGCTACTTTTTACTTTTATTATTTGCTTTTTCCCCCATATTCCTATTTTATCATACACTCAAACTATTTGTAGATGTATTTATTTTATTTAAACATTATTTAATTTTTTATTATGCAAAATTATTAATAACTTTGCACATAAACAAATGAATTAAACTATATGTATATTTTTTATATTTGATGAGTATAAATACCTTAAAAACAATTTGGGATTGGTTATCAAAACTATCTCCAGATTTTTTACGACTTATAATAATTATCCTAATTTTATTTGTTTTTGTTAATTATAATGTAGATGGAATTAGGAAATTATTTGTTTAGCAAATTAATACTGAAGAGTAGCTAAAACAAGATAGGGAACAATATACGGTAGAAATTACTCCAAAAATAAGTAAGTTGATTTATGATGTAAGAAGCGATGACAAAAATGTATCAAATGTTATACTTCTTAATTATCATAACACCTTAGTAAGTTCACACGGTTTAGCATATACATATTTAACTGGATTATATGAAGATTTTCAGGGTGATAATACAAAGCCTTGTATAAATGAT
>Ga0310694_10000974_pt1 | contig 34530 bp, 20 predicted proteins | sample 174DNAGHGhighgp2_FD_203884 | JGI IMG/M metagenome (GOLD analysis project Ga0310694, IMG submission 203884) | Sheep rumen microbial communities from Palmerston North, Manawatu-Wanganui, New Zealand - 1742 DNA GHGhigh gp2 (v2) (version 2) | ecosystem: Host-associated > Mammals > Digestive system... | reverse complement strand
ACTTCGCAGTAGTCCACGAAGAGGCAGACGACTTCTTGTACTCAACCATGTACTGGATATCAGCTTGTGCCGTCTTATTGTCACTTGCCTTGTTCCAACTCAGTGTGACACTCGACGAAGTGATGCCGCTGGTAGAGATGCCGCCAGTGAATGTCGGGTCCGTTGTGTCGGCAGCAGCCGAAGTTGTTGCAGAAGTGGTCTGCGACGTGGTGTTGCCAGCCTCGTCCTTCGCTGTCACACGGAAGTCATACTTCGTGCCGGCAGTCAGACCAGAGATGGAATAACTGTTGTAGTTCTTGGCGTATGACTTCGCAGTAGTCCACGAAGAGGCAGACGACTTCTTGTACTCAACCATGTACTGGATATCAGCTTGTGCCGTCTTATTGTCACTTGCCTTGTTCCAACTCAGTGTGACACTCGACGAAGTGATGCCACTGGTAGAGATGCCGCCAGTGAACGTCGGATCCGTTGTGTCGGTCTCTGGTGTTGAGCTGCCGCCACCCTCATAGTTTTCGGGACCTACGTATGGATTATTTGACACAGTAGCCGTGTTGCCGCTAATTACCAGTTTCAAACTTCGGTTAGGCCAGCTCGACATGAACATGCGATACCACTTCGAGGTGCCATTCTTTCTGCAAACAGGGAAGACGTTGTAGGTACCGGCAGGAACCGAAGAGGATACTGTAAACGGTACATGATACCAACTATAGGATATAGAACCACCCTCTCTGTTCCGTCCTGTGTAGCTGGCAAAATTGTTCTTGATACCAAAAATTTCCACCAACGTACCATCTTGCTTATAAATACCCATTGCAAGGTCGAAGTATATACTTCCATACGTGCTATATACTTCCGTTAAACAAGCACCTACATACAAATCCTCGTTCGAAGTAAACGAAGACGATGATGACGAACGTGTTATGGTTTTGTTGAATTCATCAGTCGAAGCAGTACCAATGGCACCATATACTTCGGAAAGCAGCGGGAAGTCAGGCGTAGTGCTATCTGCTGGCTTTATGCCGATTACTGCACTGTTGCTGCCACTATAGTTTCTTCCACCAGGGTTAAAGAGAAAGAGTGAGAAGTAACCGTCACAGCTGCCGCTCCATCCCCAGTTAATCCAGAACTTGTTATCGCTCTTCCGATATCCAGAGCAGAGGAACACGTGACCACTCGAACCAGTGACGCCGGCAAACATCACAGGGCGCTTGGCAGCTATTTCAGCATATATCAGGTCTATCCACTGCTCTTGGGTGAAGATAGAAGTGTCGTATGGATAATCACGTATAAAGTGGCTATACCCGAAGTACTGGTGCAAGGCATTGGCAGCTTCGAACTCACCAGACGAAGATTCAGAGGTTCCCCATTTCATATAGACCGCCTGTCCGCAAATTTGCATCAGATTGGCAACGGCATTCTTTGCGGTCGTTGATGACGAGGAGGTGTAGGTATCAATACAGCTACTCAGATTGAGTGGGGTACCAGAGGAAATCGATGAGTATGAATGTCCGTTAGCGTCTGTCCATGCCGGAATAGCCTTCGTGGTAGCTGACGGCTGTTTGTAGTAGTAGAGCACCTGTGCCAATGCCGTTGCCACACAACCTGTGACGCAGCCAGTTGGACATTTGTCGTTGTACGGAGAAGTCTGATCCCACGTTGATTTCAGGAAGTTCGACACATCAAAGCGCGAAGCCATGCTGGGAGCGTTTAATACTGGCGGTGTTATCAGGCCTGATTCCAAGGCTTCGATATACCTTGCTGTGCTTTCCAGCCACCACTCAAAGTTACAGGGAAGGTTGTTGCTGTCGAACGCGCCGTTCTCTGTGTAGCCCAGTACGGGGTCGTCCAACAGGCTGGAACCTGCGATAATGACGAAACCCGTTGCCTTGTCGGCTGCGTTATATACAAAGAGACGACCCTGCGGCTCGCTGTATGCGAGTACTGGTTCGTCGTTGACCACTGTTCCAGCTACGGCACGTGCTGCACGTCGCTGATGGTTTTGATGCAAGAATGCTGCTGCACGTTCACGAGCTTGCTGCTCTGTAACTGGTGAAGCTTGAGCAAACTGCATAGTTCCTCCTATTAGAAGGATTAGTAATGATAGAATAAGCTTTTTCATAATGAAATTGTTTTGGGTTAGGTTGTATATGCCGCAAAGTTAAACAAAATAATCCAAACAACCAAACAAAACGCCCGTTTTTTTGAATTAATCGCCCCCTGTTGTTCAACAGAAGGCGATTATCAAACCATTACTTATTATTGAATCAAAGAATTGTGAAATAGTCAAATTGTGAATCTCACCTTGCTGGTAATGTTACCTGCCGAGGTGCCTACCAGAGCCTCGAATGTGCCAGGCTCCACGGTCCACTCATTGGTTTGTGGGTTCCAGAAGCTCAGCGCACGACGGTCGATAGTGAGCGTGACGGTCTTCGTCTCTCCTGGCTGCAGCCATACCTTTTTGAAGGCTTTAAGCTCCTTGAGCGGACGATCCACTGACGACTTCAGGTCGCTGATGTATAGCTGTACGGTCTCTGCGCCTGCCACGCTTCCGGTATTGGTAATGTCGATAGAGAAAGACCTCTCTCCCTTTCCCTCATCAAGAGAGACCGGTGTCAGCTTACCCAGCTTAAAGGTGGTGTAGCTCAGGCCATAGCCAAACGGGAAGAGCGGCTTAACCTTCTTCTTGTCTGCCCAACGGTAACCCACGAAGATGTCTTCCTTGTACTCCTCGTCAATGATATCATGTGCCGGACGCCACGTGCCAGGATAAGTGCCAAGGCTATGCGCTCCCACATCACTGAGCTGACGATACCACGTAAAGGGCAGCTTGCCACTGGGATTAACCCGTCCTGTCAGCACGTCAGCCAAGGCATTGCCAGCCTCTGAGCCGATGAACCATCCCTGCACGATGGCAGGCACCTTGTCAATCCATGGCATTGCCACAGCATTACCCGAGATATTGACAAAGACGATGTTCTTATTCACCTGAGCCAGTGCCTCAACCAGTTCGTTCTGTTCGTAAGGCAGCTCATACTGCTGACGGTCATGTCCCTCGCAGTCCTGATAGTCGGCCTTGTTGAGTCCACCGAAAACAATGACCACATCAGCCTGTTTGGCTTTCTCAACAGCCTCGGCACGCAACTCTGCATTCGAGCGACGCTCAGCGATGCTACGGCCTACGGTCACGCCATTATAGCTCTGCACTGTATCGCCAACGTAGCCACGGACGTAATCAATTGAGGATTGAGGATTGAGAATTGAGAATTGGGTTGTCAGACCATCCAGAGGCAAGACTTCACGCTGCACCTTCAGTGACGACGAGCCACCGCCGACGGTCATCATCTTGATGGCATTCTCGCCAACAACAAGAACTTTGGATTCCTTCCTTATCGGCAAAATGCCTCTATCATTCTTCAGCAGCACTATACCCTCGCCTGCTATACGACGGGCAGCAGCATAGTGAGACTCTGAACACAGGAAGCCATAGCCACGATGATGGTTCATCGTTGTGCGGAAATGCAGTCGCAAGACGCGACGCACCTTCTCGTCCAGTTCCTGTGTGGTGTAACGTCCCTCCTGAATAGCACGCTTATAAGAGAGTGCCAGATAGTAGTTGTCGTAGGCATTGGTAGCTCCCATGGTCAGTCCATCGGTCCACGTACCGAATTCCATGTCGAGGCCGTAGCGTACAGCCTGGTCCATGTCGTGCGTGCCACCCCAGTCGCTCACCACTACACCGTCGAAGCCCCACTCTTGTTTCAGAATCTTATTGAGCAATATCTCGTTATGACAATTGTGTTGGTTCTTATAGAGGTTATAGGCACCCATGATGGCCCATGCCCCACCCTCGCGTACGGCAGCCTCGAAGGCTGGCAGGTATATCTCACGCAGGGCACGGTCGCTGACGATGACATTTACCTGATGACGATATTCCTCGTCGTTGTTCAAGGCATAGTGTTTCACACAGGCAGACACGCCTTTCGACTGCAGTCCCTGGATGTACGGCACCACCATGCGCGCAGCCAGGAAAGGGTCTTCGCCCATATACTCGAAGTTACGTCCTCCCAGTGGTGTACGATTGATATTGACACCAGGACCGAGTATCATTCCCTTGCCACGATAGAGTGCTTCCTCGCCAAGACTGATGCCATAGAGGCGGGCCATGTCGGGATTCCATGTAGCAGCCAGACAGGTAAGTGCAGGGAAGGCCACGCAGGAGTCGTTGGTCTGACCAGCCTGTTCCCACTCGTCCCACAGCACGTCAGGCCGCACGCCGTGAGGTCCGTCGTCAGTCCACATGTCGGGAATGCCCAGACGTTTCACACCAGGAGCGCTGAACTTCGACTGTGCATGGATGATGGCAATCTTCTCATCAAGCGTCATGCGTTGCAGGGCATCCTCCACGCGTTGCTCTATGGGTTTGGTCTCATCCAAATAGACCTGGGCAGTTAAAGGTAAGAAGGTAAAAAAGTAAAAAGGTAAAAAGATTACCCGCACCCACTTTCCTACCATATTGTTCTTTGACTGTTTCATAATTATTTTCGATTTATTTCACTTTTTCACCTTTTCACTTTTTCACCTTCTCACCTTCTCAAGTCCCATGGACTGGATGTAGTCCGTCTGGGGTTGGCAACGGTCGAAACGGCAGTTCTCGGCATACTGCATGAGCAGCCGGCGAGCCTCTGCCTGGTTAGGACGTGCCTCGCGCCACTCCTGATAGCTGTTACGACTGGCCTCCGAGAAACGCACAATGGTGCTGTCCCATCCCTCGGGTTTCACGATACCCATCATGCACGAGTCGTCAATCTTCTTGTAAGGCCAGAAGGTATAGCCGATGTTGTTCTGCTTGAGAACCTCGACGAACTGCGACTGCCACTCCATGGTGTTATGACCGAACTCACCCATATACATAGGCAGCTGTGTCTGGTCGCGGAAGTCAATGTAACTCTGTATGGCATCTTTCGTGGCCGGACCGCCATAGCGATGACAGGTGTACATGATGTTATTGTCGAACGTCCAGTCGTCGAACATATAGAAAAAGCTGTTCCAGTGGGCACCTCCCAAGAGAATGACATGGTTCGGGTCAACAGCACGTATGGCCTTGACCGCCCGTTTATAAAGCGGTTGCAGGAGTGTATAGAGAGAGTCTTTGTTTTCAAAGTAGTGGGCTATGGGTTCGTTCATCAGTTCATAGCCAAGAATGGTAGGCTCGTTCTTGTAGTGACGAGCTATCTGTCGCCAGATGCTGCAGAACAGCTGTTGCGAGCGTTCGCTCTCGAAGAGCCACGGATAGCCGTAGCCATCGTCAATGTTATCGCCCGTCTGCGACCCCGGGCAGTCATGCATGTCTAATATGAGGTACAAGCCATTGGCTTTGCACCACTCTACCACACGGTCGATGATAAGAAACGGACGTTTCTGTCCTGTCTGTCCCATGTAGTCCTCGTCGGTAAATAGCTTATAGTTGAATGGCAGACGAATGGTGTTGGCACCTTGCTGAGCAATGAAGTCAATGTCTGCCTTGGTGATGTAGTTCGTACGGAAGGCCTGCCAGAAGTCGGCTGTGGCGTCAGGACCTATCATCTCCTTGATCATCAGGTCAATCATCCAAGCAGAGTTTGTCTTCTGCAGTCCGAACATATAACCCTCGGGGTTGAGCCAGTTGCCCAGGTTCGTTCCTTGTATGAACAGCCGCTCACCATTTGGCTTCACCAGGTTTGGCCCATCGACGCGTACGAACTTGCCTTGAGCTTGCAGTCCGGAGACTGCAAGCACAAAGACAAATATAAAGGTTTGAAGTCGTTTCATTAGTCTAAATCATTTCTACTTTTGGAACACACGAATGTAGTCAACCTCCATAACAGCAGGCAGGGCATTTTCGTCAACACCCTGTTGACCTCCCCATGAGCCACCCCAAGCCAGATTGAAGATGACATAGAAGGGATCATCGTAAGGCCAGTCGTCACGTCCCAGTCCACGGTTGTCGTAAGACAGCTGCAGCTGCCCGTCAACATAAGTAGTGATGTTCTCGTGGGTCCAGAGGATGGCATACGTATGGAACTCATCCTCGGCACCGGCACAGTACATCTCGTGAGTCACCTGCGTACCATTCGAATGCACATGCGCATTAGCATGCAGGCTCGATGAGACGTAGTTGGGATGGTAGCCCACCTCTTCCATGATGTCTATCTCTCCGTCAGCAGGCCAGGAACGGAAATTGACTGGCATCATCCAGAAGGCAGGCCACGTTCCCTTTCCCTTGGGCAGCTTGATGCTGGCCTCAATATATCCATAGGTCCATCCCGACTTCACCTTAGCATAGACACGGCCGGAATAAATCTTACCATTCTCCTTCAGAGCACGGATATTCAGCTTACCATTGTTCAGGCGTGTCACCCACTCACCGTCAGGAGTCGTTCTGTTGACGTAGTTCTGCAACTCATTATTTACCCAACCCGACTTCTGTACCTCATGTGTCCAGTCGTTAGCATTCAGCACTGTACCATCGTCGAACTCGTCATGCCATACCAGGTGATAGCCGTCAGGACAATAATAAGGCGACTCGTCGGCAGCAGCCTGAGAGACAGGAATGGTCTTACGAGCAGTTCCCGACATAATGATGACCGTACCAGTGCGTGCCAAAGTATTTGGGTTCTCAGGAACCGTCACGGAGACGGTTCCTGAGTTTGATGAGGTGCTTTCAACGCTAACTCTTACCCAATTCTCATTGCTATATGCACTCCACCCCTTGCCTGTTGTCGAAACATTAATAGTATAAGTTCCGCCAGTAGCAGGAATGGTAATGGTCTCTGGCTGGGCAGTTATTGTAGCGTTAACTACTGGAGTAGTGTCATCAGCATCATCACCTCCACAGCCCACAAACAGACTACCAAAGGCGAAAAGCAGTGAATACAATAACATTTTCTTCATCACTTCCTTCTAAAATATTACATTACTTCGCCTCACGGAAAACGATCTTACTGATTTTCACATTCGTACCACCAGGTGATCCACCAAAATCGAAAAACATACGAATAGCTGTAGCATCTTCACCATTTTTCAGTGTTACACCTTTACGAATGAAAGCATAAGGTTCTCCACCAGGAACATCTTGTCTTTCCTCGAAGAAGAAATTTGAATCACCCGCATCTGTAAGTTTGAAGGTAACCTGAGGAAGATCATTGTCAGACTCCATAATAACCTGGAAGTCATACTTTTTATTTCCACTTGCAGTGAGATTTGTGTCAATGTGGAATTGACCCTGCCATTGTGAGCCACCAAGTCCCTCAGGGAGAGTAATCTCATAGGAATTACCATTATGAGAAGCTTCCGTATAAGGAATAGCAGCCCAGGAACCATCAGCAAAGTAATAACCGAAGGCATTGAACTTCGACCCGTCATCGACGGCTTTCCAAAGGTTGTCTGCATCGTCATAGTCAAGTTCTGAGACTACCCCGCCACTCTCATCGTGCTTCTGGACAATAATATCACTTAGACGTAGTTCAAAACCTACAGGAGCACCTCCAAGGTCAATGAACAGCTTAGCTGTCTGGAATCCAGAATCCTCACCATTCTTCTGGCACTTCACACCAATGAACTCTACGTACTGCTCGCCAGCCACAAGAGAGAGACCACCATTATAAACTAAGGTATTATCATCATCACCCTCATCGCAAATTTTGAAGGTATAACGGCCGAGGTCAGCACTGGCCTCAATCTTAGCACGTACGTCATAGAGCTGACCGGCCTCAATGTTGACAGAAGCGTTATGGATAGAGCACTGAGCCTGCCACTCGCTGCCACCATTCTCAGAAGCTGTGATGACATAGACGCCATTCTCGTATGAGAACTGCGGATTGCCAATTTGGCTCCATCCTCCATCGGCCCACCAGAACTCCATCGTACCAATTGAGTTGAAGTCCTTACCAAGGTTGTCGGGAGAATCAACGGCTACCCACGTTACAGAAGGGGTAACTGGTTCGTCAGTATTTGGCAAAACTGTACCATCGTCATTAGCATGGTCTTTCAGAACAACATTACGAATATTAATATGTGTATCGTCGCCAGCATGACCAAAGTCGATAACCAACTTAATTGGATTAGCATCGATGCCTGGCATGTCGCTCTTCCAGAAAATGTAATCCTCGCCAGCCTTGAGCTGAACCTTCTCTTCGAAGAAGAAGTTGCCATCGTCACCATCCTGTGTCAGTTTGATGATAGCATCGTTAACATTCTTATCAGCATTCAGAATGACAGAGAAGTCATAGTTAGTGGCTGAGTTCACCGACAGGTTTGTATGGAAGTGTACCTGTGCCTGCCAATCAGCATAACATTGTGAAGGAAGGGTGACATTATAATCGTTATTACCCATTTCGAAGAGTGACTCAAAGAGCGGTGTCTGCTCATTACCCCATGATGGATCAGGATTGTAGTAGAATGTCATCTCTGGTGTGATACCCTTCCACATATTGAAGTCGTTATTGGCATCGAAGCCTTCAAACTTCTTCTCCTCTCCCTTACTGGTCAAGATAAAGCGCCAAGAAATACTCTTGTCGGGAGCCTCATAGACAAGCACCATCTTCGAAGCCGTCAGGGTCTCAATGCGGAAACGTGGGTCTTCATACTGAGCGTCAGAACTGATGTAGGGGAACAGTGTGTTAGGAGCCAGCACAAGGTAGTCAACTGGGACTTCCTGACCCTCGGAGTCAATCCAAGTACCACGTTTGAACTCGAACTTAGTAGTCTGCTCCTGGGTAGGTGTATCGAAGTCAGGATCACCACTACCCCACTTGGTTGTACCCTTGTTAACATACGTCATACCATCAGCACCTGGATTATAAGTAAACGTACCACCCTTGTTACTCTCTGCAGTAAAGGTAAGACGGTCGTCATAAACTCCAAAGTCCTTTTTTTCGTTAGGAGCAGCACTCCACCAACCTGTACCGTCACCTCCGTAAGGGCCGCAAGCCAGATGGGCTGGCTCAGAATAGTCAATGCGCCACTCTTTACCGGCAACACGATTGAGAAGGTTAGTATAGTTCACCTTTGTCTCGTTAAAAGTAAAGGTTTTCTTGATGGAGCCCTGGCTTAGTCCATTGCGGTTGCCAAGTCTCATCTCTACTGTATATGTACCGGCCTCAGCATTAGCCCAACCAGCATTATTCAGAGTAGAATACGTAGCACCATTGAACAACCACACAGGATAAACGCCTGGTGTCTCAGGATAGCTCACAGTAATCTGATTCACATCCTGATCAACTGTTAATGTGAAGTCTTGACCCTCCACAACAGGTATCTTCGTCTCGTCTGCACCGCTGAACTCATCGGGTGAACAAGCAGTCATCGCCAGACCGGCAAGGAGAACGCAACCAATATATTGAAATATCTTTTTCATATAAATATTGTCTTTAGTTACAGAATATTAATACTCGTTTTGCTTCAGCGTTGGATCAGCATCCAGCTCTGACTGTGCCAGAGGAATGTGTTTCTTGCTGGGTGTCCAAGAGTTGGTACGGTAACCATAGTTATCGGGAACCAGTACAGTAGATGCCTTCTGGGTTGCACCAGGAATACCCTCTGCCCGCACCAAGTCGAAGTAACGTTTACCCTCACCGCAGAACTCTAAGTGACGCTCAGTCAGAATATCATCAATAGTGACATTCGACAGGTTACTCAGTCCTGCACGTGTACGTACCTCGTTAACGTAGCCTGTTGCCTCAGCTGCGCTACCACCCGTTAAGAGCAGGAGCTCAGCAGCATTTAGCAGCGTCTCGGCATAACGATAGATGCGCTTGTTGTTATTGTAGTTCAGGTTATGTGAAGGAGCAGCATCTGCCACATTCGCATTCTTCGGACGATACTTACCATGCCAGAGATGGGTATCCTGATAACGCTCTGTGTATGTGGTGCCACGAACATCCCAAATAGTAACATCACGTCGCACATCACCATCCTCGTACATATTATAAGTTTCCAGGCGGACAGGCAGGAATCCCCAACCTTCCATGCCATCCCAGCCATCACCACCAGGCCACTGGTTAGGTGAGCATAGTGTTGGGAACACGCTACCACCAGCATTCAGTGCAGCCCAACCCCAGTCACGCTGCGCCTGATCGTCGTTATAGTTAATTTCAAAGATAGACTCCGAGCACCACTCTCCACTCTCTTCAAAGAGGTCTGCAAAGTCAGGATTCAAGGAATAATCAGTGCTGGCAATAATCTGCTTCATATAGCTGAGAGCCTGCGGATAACGGGCTGTATCGTTCTGATACATCACCATCTCGGCATAAAGCATGTAAGCCATTGCCTGTGATACACGTCCAGACTCTGCAGCAGGCCAACGCATGGGAAGAACATTTGATGCAATAATATCCTCCAACTCAGGCAGCAGCTGATTGTAAATCTCGTCAGCTGTAAGCTGAGGAGCTGTGTATGGCATAGAAAGATTTTCCAGGAAGAAAGGAACATTTCCATAGTAATGCCAAAGAATGCTATAGTAATAAACACGGAGCAGACGAGCCTGAGCCTCAATTATTTCACGAGTGTATCTCGTACCACCGCCCCAAGAGCAATAGTGTATGGCATCATTGCAACGCTTAATACCACTATAAAAGTCACCCCAAAGGGTTGAAAGCGTATAGTTACCGTTTGCCTCGAAGTTAAAAAGCTTATGCCAATGCTCATTGTCTGTGTTGCTGGCACCACCAACCCAGAAGTCATCACCCATGATTTCTGCATCGACGGTCAGGTCATTATAAGCCACATTGTCCCAATCAGGCCAATGAAGTGGTGCATAGGCCGAAGTTAAAGCTTCTGAAAGATGCTCATCTGTCGTATAATATTCCTCAAGGGGTTCGCCTGTCGGATTCTTTACCTCCAGGAAGTCATCGCTGCAAGACGCTAAGACAAAAGCAGCAGCAGACACTGCACACAGGGTGCGAATATTTCGATTAATATAGGTAATCATAATAACTAATTTCTAATTACTAAGTTCTGATTATAATGAGATATTAAATCCAACAGTCCAAGTACGTGCCTGAGGATAAACACCATAGTCAACTCCAAGCGAGGTGCTGCTGGTACCGATTTCAGGATCGAAGCCCCAATACTTGGTCCAAGTAAAGAGATTCTCTGCACGTGCAAAAATACGCAAGCGATCAACCATTACTTTCTGAGTCAAAGAACGTGGCAATGTATAGCCTAAGGTGATATTCTTTAAACGCAGGTAAGAACCATCTTGAATATATAGGTCACTAACAACCCAGTTCTTGGAATCGCCAATCATAGGAACATTATTGCTGGTTCCCTCACCTGTCCAACGGTCAAGCACCCAAGTGGGGAAGTTTGCTGAAGCAATGTCCTGACGGAAAGTGGCATCAAACACATCAACACCACTGACACCTTGGAAGAAGACACTCAAGTCAAAGCCTTTCCATTCTGCATTCAAGTTCAGACCAAAGGTCCATGTTGGTGTACCATTACCAATATTGGTACGGTCATCATCAGTAATCTTACCATCTCCATTCACATCAACAAAGCGCAAGTCACCGGGACGTGCATTTGGCATTATCAGTCCTCCATCTGCATTAGTGTATGCATTCACCTCTGCCACATTCTGGAACACGCCATTCGTCTTGTAACCATAGAAGAATGGGAAAGGCTGTCCGTTCTCTGCACGTGTACCGCCGCCCGAGAACTGATTGATACCATAATTCAGGAAGCCAGTGTCATTACCAAGATTCTTCAACTCATTATGCAGATAAGAAGCATTACCCTTAACGGAGAAGTGTGCATCTGCAATATGCCACTTATAACCCAGTTCCAACTCAAAACCAGAGTTCTCCATGTCACCAACGTTTGCCAATGGACGAGCCTCGCCGACATAGCTGGGGATCGGCATATCAATAATCATGCCATTGGTTTTCTTAATGAAGTAATCAACAGAGAAAGTCAGCGCATTCCTGAAAAATCCGAAATCTAAGCCGAAATCGAACTGCTCACTCTCCTCCCACTTTAGGTCTTCATTTGCCAGACGATTAGCCTTTGAACCAACCAATAATGAAGCTTGACGACCAAAGTAGTAATTGCTACTGCCACCAGTTGACGACAGAGTAGTATAAGCAAAATCACCTATGTTATCATTACCGTTCTTACCCCAGCTGGCACGTATTTTCAAGTTGTCCAACCAACTGCGAGTACTCTCCATGAAGGCCTCGTTCATGACATTCCAACCTACTGAGAAGGAGGGGAATACACCATATTTATTATTAGAACCGAAACGGCTGGAGCCATCACGACGGATAGTACCTTGGAACATATATCGCTCGTCGTAGTTATAGCTAATACGTCCAAAGAGAGAAGTCAGGCGATGCTCAACATACGGGCCACCGCCGTTGCTCCACAAACTCTTCACACCAATAATATTTCCATCCTCATCAGTCGTTGTTTCATAAGCCAAGTCGGAAGCATAGCTTATATAAGGCTTGCTTGGATTAATCAAGTTCCAACGTGAAGCACTAAGATCATCACCTTTAAACTTCATGGCACTCTGGCCAAGTACCACACCAATAGTATGCTTACCAAAAGTTTTATCATAAGTAAGTGTATTTTCAATCTGCCATGTTGTGTTATTACCTTTGTATGCACTGGCTTGTGTATGGTCACTGTTATTGTTGCCAGAGAGGTAGTATTTCTGCAGTGTAGCACCCTCATTGCCCCAGAAAGACATTTCAGCGCTATAAGAGAAATGGTAACGCAGTTCATCAAGCAATTGCAGATCGATAGTGAACTTTGGCATGAACTTATGTGACCAACCCTTAGTTGGATAATGCTGCATCAGAGCTACAGGGTTTACCTGCTCATTGTAAGAACCAATAAAACCAGGAATAGTGTAAGGGTTTCCATTGGCATCACAGTAGAGGTCGTAAGTATTATAGTGGTCAATCATTTGTTGTCCGATGAGTGGAGCATCGTAATTTGGCGTACCATCATTGTTCAGTTCATAGCCTGCATTCAATGTGACTGGTAACGTTGGAGCCATATAAAGAGCTGAACCCAAGGCAGAACCCCAAGTAGAGTTAGCATCTATGCCTGTGCTATGCACACGCATATAAGAGAGGTTCGCACTTATATCTAATTTATTAAGGAAGTCACGTTCATTTGATACATCAAAGAGATTGAACTGATTATTCGAACGAATGGTCAGACGATCATAGTTTGACTGCCCATAATTACCACCTACGATACCTTCCTGATCGAAGTAACCCAAAGAAAGATAATAGTTTACCTTCTCTGAGGCACCACTGATACTAAGGTCGTGCTGCTGAATGGGGGCATTATCATTGAATATCAAATCCTGCCAATCTGTACCAAAACCAACAACATTCTTACCATTGGCATCTACCAGGTGGTAAGGATCAGCATAAAGAGGTGCCATACCATTTTGCAGACGACGCTCGTTCTGAAGAATAGCGTAGTCTGTTGCTCCTGTCACATCACGTTTCTTCCACGCACTCTGCCATCCATAGGAGAAGTTATAATTGATTTGAGCTTTACCCATCTTACCCTTTTTCGTAGTAACAAGGATAACACCATTAGCGGCACGAGCACCATAGATTGCACCCGAAGCAGCATCCTTCAGCACTTCGATACTCTCAATATCGTTCGGATTTACAGATTCCATACCATCCTGGTCGGTCGGCATTCCATCAATAATGTAAAGAGGATTTGAATCGTTAATCGTTCCAATACCACGAATACGAATCATTGACTTTGAACCTGGCTGACCAGAAGCTGAAGTGACATTGACACCAGCTGCCATACCCTTAAGGGCATCCTCAGCACGCAGACGTGTCTTACCATCCAAGTCATCAGCACTTACTTTCGCAATAGATGCTGTCACAACGCTCTTCTTCTGAACGCCATAGCCGATGACCACTACTTCATCAAGTGACTCGGTGTCTTCCTTCAGGACGACGGTCATCTGGTTTCTTGCTGCTACATCCCGTGTGGTGTAGCCAATGTAAGAGATAGTCAGGGTTGTTCCCTCTGCCACACGAATGGTGAACTGGCCATCAATGTTGGTGATGACTGCATTCTGAGGGTTTCCCTTCTCGATAACGGTAGCACCGATAATCGGTTCGCCGTCACCGTCAGTCACAGTACCCAAGATGCCTTGGGCATGAGTTGCTACAGACACACAAAGTGCGATGAGTAGCCAAAGTAACCTGCTTTTTTTCATACCAATTTTTATTAGTTATTATTTAAGTTAGTAAATTCATTGCGGTTTTTGTTTCCGTGATGCAAAATTAAGGAAAAAAAGTCATACGAAAAGGTGTGGACATCGAAAAAGTGGATATTTCTCATGTTCAACCATACGGAAATAACTGTTATTCAAGACTTTAGGTTTTTAGTTAACAAAGAAAAGTGTAGATTAAATATAGAGGTGTATTTTAAACATTTATCCCGATAAACGGGGTGTTTATCGGGATAAATGTGAGAAGTATTACTCGTCGATGACCTTCCAGATACCTGCTGCAAGCGCACCACCTACCAATGGACCGACAATGAACACCCAGATTTCCTGTAATGCCTGACCCTGTGCAAAGAGAGCAGGACCGATGGAACGTGCAGGGTTCACACTGGTACCAGTAAAGTGGATACCTACGAGATGGATCAGAATCAGTGACAGACCGATGGCCAGACCAGCGAAGTTGTTTGTTGCACCATTGGTCTTTGCTGTAGCACCTAACACAACGAGAACAAACAGACAGGTGAGCACAATCTCCACCAACAGTCCGTTGGTTGTTCCGAAGGCACAGGTGTTAGCACCCGTAGCGGTAGCAATCTCTAATCCTGCGGTAGAAGCAATACCTGCCAGAACAGCTGCTGCCAGAACAGCACCAATAACCTGGAAAAGCATGTACATGCCACAATCCTTGGCATTCATACGTCCACTGAGGAACACACCCAGTGTGATGGCAGGGTTGATGTGGCAACCACTGATGCCACCTATGGTGTAAGCCATTGCTACTACTGCCAGACCGAAAGCCATGGCTGTGCCTACTACAGCTGCGGTATTACTGTCACTGCAACCTAAAGCCACTGCAGCACCGCATCCTAACAATGTAAGTACGAAGGTACCTACGAGTTCTGCTAAATACTTTTTCATAATCTGTTAGTTTTAAATGTTAATGAATGATTATTGCTCTATATAGTCAAAATAGTTAAAATCGCCGTAAGCTGTCGCTGCGCTGTTTGGATAGAAGTACTCGGTAAACATGCCGATGGTGACACCAGTGAAACCACCTACCACCTCGGTACTGACCAGCGAGCATTCAATATCGGCCAACGGAGTAAACGTTGTCTCGTCGTTGCACGCATAAGAGAAATAATAGCGCTCACCGTTACTCGTAATGCGAAGACGTACCTTCTCAGGTATGTCGGCCAGGCTCCAGTCTTCGCTATTCAGTGTGCCTTGCAACGACTTTATCTGATAATCGACACCTATATCGTGCGAGGTAACATAGAATGACAGGTACCCATCGTTTATCTGATAAATTGCCAGGCCATACTTATCTTCTATGGGATGATGGACAAGCACCTCGGTTTCTACCAGAATGTTAGGACTCTCCTGACGACGACCTAAGAACGTCGGCTGATTATTGCCAGCCAGCGTACCATGCGACACCATGTGAAGTTTGCCGCCTGTCATCTGATAGTTGGCTGCTATGGGGTTTTGTAGCCATACCCATTCAGGCCCAAGCTTGGTTCTATTATTAAATAATGTACGCGAGGCTGGTTTCTTGACGGGAACAGCCGGCAATGTCTTTACAGCCATCAGTGTGTCAATAGGCTGACCGCCATTCACTACAGGCCACTCCCCTGCTTCCCATTCTACAGGAGCCAAATACGTCTCACGTCCGATATGATGGTAGGAGCCTCCGAAGTTACGATAAGCCAGAAAGACAATCCACCATGAGCCATCGGCAGCCTGCACAAAGTCACCATGTCCAGTACCTTGTATCTGCATGCTCTGTCCGTCGCGCGAGCAGTTGGTCAGTATAGGGTTGGCGGGATTGCTCTCATAAGGGCCATAAATATTCCGGCTACGGGCAATGGTCAATTTATGTGCCAGCTCTGTACCGCCTTCGGAGATGAGCAGATAGTACCATCCATCTTTCTTATAGATATGAGGTCCCTCGGGCCAACGGCCTCCCGTGCCTTGCCAGAGCGGTTTGCTCTCTGTGAGTTTCCGCCCTGTCTTTGGGTCTATCTCACACAGCATAATGGTATTGTCAGGGTTCGACATCATGTATGTCTTGCCGTCTTCAAAGAAGAGCGAGGGGTCAATGCCTCCCTGTTCCAACCAGATTGGTTCACTCCATGGTCCTGCCGGATTGGTGGCAGTAACCATGAAATTGCCACGCTTTCCCACATTGGTGGTAATCATATAATAAGTTCCCTCGTGGTAACGAATGGTTGGAGCATAAATACCCAACCAGGAAGTAGCGCCGTCCAAAGGCAATTGACTATTGCGGTCGAGCACGTTACCTATCTGTTCCCAATTTACTAAGTCCTTCGAGTGGAAGATAGGCACACCAGGGAAATACTGGAACGACGAATTGACAAGGTAATAATCATTACCCACACGACAAACCGAAGGGTCAGGATGATAGCCTGGAATAACGGGGTTACGCAGCTGCTGAGCCGATAAAACCAGCACACATAACAGTGTCAAGAGGGTTGCGAGTAATCGTTTCATATACCGATTATATTGTTAATACACCGCAAATTTATGAAAAATTTTTGAAACGACAATAAAAAAGGAGTGATTATTTCACTCCTTCTATCGAATAACCTGAATTTTTCAATAATTGCAGTACTCCTTTTTCGCCTGGCAGGTGACCTGCACCAACAGCAAAGAAGGTTGGTTTAGCCGTCATTATCTGAGGCATCAGAGTGACCCAGTTGGCATTACGGTTATTGATGAGCATGTCCTCTTCCTCGGGCGTATAGTCACACTGGTTATTGTCTTTCTCATCCATCACCGCCTTGACAGCAACAATGTCTTGTGAGAAGAATGCCTTGACCAGTCTTTCTGCCTGCGTGGTAACACTCTCCATATTATCAACAAGGCACATCAGCAGTTCTTTCTGGCGTTCAAGCGTCTGTCCCTGATAGAGTGTCTTAATCTGGAAGTCCATTGTCTCCAGTCCGCCGACAGCCTTTCCCTGTTGCTGTGCTACCTGCTGGAAGTACCCGTCGAACGTAGTCTGAGGGTTGAACCCTTCGTGTGTCTTCATAAAAACCAACAGCGACAATTGTGTTTGAAGGGCGATAGGTGACATCTTTCCTAACTGCTGGGCAATCATGGGGTTGGACATATCGACACCCAGCAAGTCTTTTAACACAACGTTCAGACGTGTCATCTCGTCTTCACTAAGCAGTGTTGAGAGTGTTGTACCTTCTGGCAACATCATGGCAGCCTGCATCTTCTGCATGTTTTCCGTTGACTGCATGTTTGTCATATCCAGCTCACCATATACCTGCTCGCATGCATTCAGCGCATCCTGCAAGCCTGGTATGGAGTCTGCAAACGATACAGGAGCCAGGTGATAGGTGCCAATGATATACGAGGGTTTGGTCAGTCCGTTACCCGAAATCTTATAAAGCAGTTGTGCTTGTACGCCTATGACGGTCATGATCGCAAAGGCGAACGTAAGAAACAGTTTTTTCATCTTAATTATTTTTTATTGGTTGTTGGTATAATCATCTAACTCACGTATGGTCTTATTGACTGAGCGCATCTCAAAGAAGAAGATGCCAAAGGCCAAGGCCAGACCCAGCAGAGCACCGAAAATAAGCGAATAGCCGATTATCTGAGCAAAGTCACCCTCGACATTGGAAGTCATGAAGGCCCACACGCCCCAAAGGATCAGTAGTGGAACCTCTATCAACATCTGTAATTTTTCACGACGTTTGAAGTCAATCATCTTTCGTCTTACGGTGAGCATGTCACACTTTGCAAACATCGAGGCAGAGATACTGCGGATCTGCCAGAAATTGAAAATGACATCTAACAAAAAGATGACACAGAACACGATAATAGGGAGCCACTGAACGCCTAAGGTCACGCGGAGCGTAAAGATGATGAAAGGCAAGAAGAGTGTGCCGATGATACAAATCCACACATTGGTTTGTTTGAACCATGAGACATTCGATTTCATTGAATTACGCATCAGTCTGTCGTTCACTATTTGTTGTTCATTGAGTCGTTCCTTAAACTCGCTCACTTGCTGGCGGAGGCTTTCCAACTCCTGCATGTTGTTTTGACTGTTATTTGTTGTTTCCATTTGGGTAGAAATTATAGTTGTTATAGTTTGTTATATTTGTTATAGATGAGAGAGAATTATTTCATTTTCTTCAGTTCTTCCTTGATACGATAGAGACGGACGGAGACGTTCTTCACCGAGAGGCCTACCACAGCAGCTATCTCGTCATAACTCATATTCTCCAGCCAAAGCATGATGATGGCACGGTCGAAGGGTCCTAAGCGGTTGATGCGCTTACGCAGCATCTCCATTTGTTTCGAGTTGGCATTGTCATCCTCATAAGGATTGATGTCCATGGTCAGTGGCACTGTGTTACGACGTTTCTTCTTTCGGTCTAAGGACACACAGACGTTCAGTGCCACACGATAAACCCAGGTACGTACGTCGGAACGTCCTTCGAATGTGGGAAAACTCTTCCACAGGTTTACCAGCACTTCTTGGAAGAGGTCGTTCACCTCATCCTGGTCGTTGGAAAACATATAGCACACGGTATAAATGGTGCTCTTCTGTTCCTTGACTAACTGTGCAAATTGCGTTTCTTGTTGGTTCATTGTTGTCTTATGAATGAATTTCTATAATTTAGTCGCACAAAATTACGAATAACTACAAAAAAAATCGTATTTTTGCAGACAAAACATATCAATGACATGGAAAATCCCTATATCAAACAGTTCCCCGAACTAATGTCGGGCAAAAAGATTCTTTATGTTCATGGCTTTGCCAGTAGTGGACAGTCAGGCACAGTCACACGATTGCGTACCGTCTTTCCCAATGCCACGGTTATTGCTCCCGACCTGCCCATACACCCTGAGGAGGCACGTACCTTATTATATAATATGTGTAAGGACGAGCAGCCCGACCTCATTATTGGCACTTCCATGGGTGGCATGTACACCGAACAGCTGTATGGCTACGACCGTATCTGTGTGAACCCAGCCTTCCGCATAGCCGACACCATGGGCGAACACGGCATGACAGGTAAGCAACAGTTCTTCTCTCCTCGTAAAGATGGCATACAGGAGTTCTACGTCGATAAGCCCCTGGTAAAGGAATACCGTCTGATAAGTGAGCAGAACTTCGCCCATGCAGACGCAGAGGGTGAGCAACAACGTGTGTTCGGCTTGTTTGGTGACGAGGATGACCTGGTCAACACCCGTGACCTGTTTAAGGAGCACTACTGCCAACACATAGGTTTCCACGGAGAACACCGCATGAACGACAATTCATTCATGCATTCTATTGTCCCTGTCATACGCTGGATTGACGACCGTCAGGAAGGTCGCCAGCGGCCTATTATATATATAGGTATAGAGACAGCCCACCTCAAGGGAGGGGAGTCTCTGCCAGAATCATCGTTCCAGAAGGCCATACGCTTCCTTATAGAGAAGTATCAGGTATATTTCGTCGTTCCCTCTCATTGGGAGAAGACAGGTGAAGAGGTTGCCTGGCTCGCCAAATATGTCGGTGTTCCTGCATGGCAACATATCATCGCCACACCTCGTCGCGACCTGCTCTATGGCGACTATCTCATTGAGAGACCAGTGGAAAGTGGAGAGAGGAAGAAAGACATGCTCACAAGTATCATCGACTTTGGTTCTGACACGTTTAAGACGTGGGAGGAAGTCATAGAATACTTCTCACGATTGGGTGGACAATAACCTTCCGCCATTATTTTCTTAGAGCGTCATTTTTTTACAAAATTTCTTTACTATTTCACATTTATTGTATATCTTTGCCCCATAAAAGAACATTGTTAACAATAACAAACATGAGAAAGTTAATTCTTATCCTGGCAATTATCGGCTATACACTAACAGCCAATGCCTTTGATATCAAACAGTTCAAGGAAGATATCAGTAAGCCATTGAAGTTGGATGTACCCGAAATGGAGGCGAAGCTGACAGACAACGGGCTTAGGACCTATCGCCAAGAGATGGAGCTACGCAGCCTGTCTGCTGCTACCAAGCCAGCCACCGTTCCCGGCATAGAGAGCAACCGTTTCACCTGGATGCGTACCAATCCAGGAGTGAAAGAGTATAAGGTTATGGACGACCTGACGTTTGTAGGTATTCCTGTTTTCCTGGCCGGTTGGTTAGCCAAGAGCGAGAAACAGGCTTTCCGTCAGAACGATGGTAGCCGCCATGTGTTGCTGACAGAATTCAAGACACATATTGATGACTATACCCAATACTTTGGACCAGCCATGACAGTAGGTCTGAAAGTAGCCGGTGTAGAGGGACGTTCCGACTGGGGACGCCTGCTTGGATCAGCAGCCATGTCGTATGGCATCATGGCAGCCTTCGTCAATGGTATTAAATATACGGCAAAGGAGATGCGTCCTGACGGCACAAGTGCCAACTCATGGCCTTCTGGCCATACGGCCACATCGTTCGTAGGTGCTACCATCCTGCATAAAGAGTATGGACTGACACGTTCTCCCTGGTATTCCATTGCCGGTTACGGTGTGGCAACGGCTACGGGTGTGATGCGCGTGCTGAACAACCGTCACTGGGTGAGCGACGTATTGTCAGGTGCCGGTATCGGTATTATGTCAACAGAGATTGCCTATGCCCTGAGTGATGTTATCTTCAAGGGGCGTGGTCTGTTGCGTAACGACATTGACAACACAGCCAACATCATTGAGCACCCTTCGTTCTTCAGTATCTCCATGGGTATGGGCTTCGGTTCGAAGAGTATTAACTTTGAAGATGCCATTGACGAAGAATATGGCGACAAGGACTTCAACCTGGAGTTCCGTACTTCGACAGCCGTGGCAGCAGAAGGTGCCTACTTCTTCAACAAGTACGTTGGTTTGGGTGGCCGCCTGCGCGTTAACAGCTCACCTATCAATGGCTGGAACCGTGTCATGGACTTTGCAAACCGCGACTTAAACAGTATGCTGGGTATTTTTGCTGAAGACGACTACGGTTTCGACGGTCTGATTGACAATAATGAAAAGAAGCCACAGTTCACCATCGAGAGTGACCACCTGACGGAATTTGCTGCCGATCTCGGTGTATATTTCAACTTCCCGCTCTCTCACCGCTTTGCCTTAGGTAGCAAGCTGCTTGTGGGTCGTAGCATCATGCAGGAGCTGAATCTTGATGCACAATACTCTGGTCAGGTCAAGGGTATCAACTTGTTCTCAGACGATGACCAGATATACTATAACACCGGTGAACAGTACACCAAGTCATGGGACTACTTCACGCTGAGTGCTAACAACACCATGAAGTTCGGTACAGGTATCTCTCTGACCTATGCTTACAAAAACAACTTCTCGTGGAAGCTGTTTTTGGACTACGACTACACCAAGAAGACCTACACCATGGAATACAACCCATTGGAGTTCGTCAAAGATGCCATACCAGACTTAAGAGACATGCTGGATTTAGCTATCTCCATTGCAGAAACACCGGCCGAGAAAGCTGAGATGACAGAGCTGCGTCAATATCTTGACCCTATAAGCACCAACTTGAAGAAGGCCCGCCATACGTTTATCATTGGCGGTTCGTTCGCCATCTCGTTCTAAGAGTTACTCTTCGGTAGGCAACAGCACCACGCCATGCTGTTTCTTGCCATCCATCATGACCTTCAGAGGTTTCGTGAAACGTACATGACGAACATATTGAGTTTCCTCGACGGCAGGCATGTCGTCGAGGATTTTTTGTTGTAGCACGCCATCGCCCGTATAGGTATTTACCGTGAAGTAACCGACTCCAAAGCTGGTAAGGTTCTGGAAGAAATGTGTACCTTGCGACGGATCGACATGATAGTTTTTCAGTCCTGCCTCCACAATGACACGTGCTGCAGAGATATGCGGCCACTTTACAGGTATGCCTAACCAAGGATCGCTGCTGCCCCAACGTCCCGGACCAATAAGGATATAGGAGCCTCCACCCTCTCCGTTCGCGGATGTGTCTTTAAAGTCACCATTAAGGAACCGCTTGTTCACCTGCATAATCTCGTCGGCTATCTGTGGGTTGTTAGCCGCCGTAAAGTTGTCATCGGTCTTCACATATACCACGTCATACACATCTTCCGAGATGCCATGACCTAACGAGTTATGCGAACGTAACAGGCACTGTTCGTCAGGAATGGCTGCCAGGTCTTCGTCAAGCACCTGTTTGGAATCAACTATCGGACGTATCTGTAGCAGATAGAAGTTGAGTATTGAACGTTTTTCTGTATCAATGGTACAAGCAAACTCTATCTCCACTGGACGCTTCATCTCGTCGGCACCTAACTTCTGAACCAGCTGCAACAACTCTGGTAACGGGAATACGCCGTGTTGCAGCACGCCGCAGAACGAGATAACCTTACGGCCGCCCTCGTAGATGCCATCGCGAATAATCTGGTCATACGGGTCATAGGTCGAAGCAATATAGTTCAGGGAGCCATCCTTGTCGGCCTCTTTGACACGGAGTTTGAGGATATTAAAACCATCATCCACCTTGAAGTCTCCACCTATGCGACTCATGTCCAAGGCATAGAAACGAGTCTGTGTCTCCCTGAGTGCCGTCTCCATCTCGCTGGTTTGCAGCACCTGGTGTGGATGATAAGGCGACACACGCAGTGTCTGCCCGCCATCAACAATATATTTTCCCAATCCCAAAGCCAACGAAGCGATGCCTTCTTCCGCTTTCTCATCGCCTATGGGATAATAGTTGAGCGAACGCAGCACACCCGAGAAGTTGGGATAGTAATGCTCGTCATACTGCTTGCCCACCACTTCTTGGAGGATGACAGCCATCTTCTCCTGGTCAATGACATTGGATGTTGCCGTCATGTATGCCTTTGAGTCACGATAATAGACCGATGCATACACACCCTTGATGGCACAAGCCAGCATGCGCAGCATCTCATACTTGTCGGGCAAGTAAGGTATCATATATGTAGAATAGATACCTGCAAAGGGCTGATAGTGGCTGTCTTCAAGCAGTGAGCTGGAACGTATGGCGATGGGAGCCTTGACGGCATCGAAGAATGTGAAGAAGTCGGCAATGAGCGAGTCGGGCAGCTGAGCACGCATGAAGTGACTGAGTATCTCCTCGTCGCTGGCATCGCTCAGCGCTATTCCCCACAGGTTATTGCTGTCCATGAACTCATCGAAGAGGTCGGTACACAACACGACAGTCTTCGGAATAGTGACGGCAGCATTGTCCCACTGCTGCAGCTCGGGATGACGTTTGACGATGTTGTCGAGGAAAGCCAGTCCACGGCCCTTACCTCCCAACGAACCGTCACCGATACGTGCGAAGTGGGCATAACGGTCGAACTTTCCACGGTCGAAGACTGCCACAATACCGATGTTCTTCATCCTACGATACTGTACAATGGCGTCGAAGATAATCTGCCGGTGTGCCTGAACGTCCTGCAGCTTATGCCATGTCACGGTTTTCAGGAACTGCGACACAGGGAAGATGGCACGCGCACAAAGCCATCGACTCATGTGGTTGCGCGATATGTGGTAGAGCATAGAGTCGTCAGGAATCTTAAAGATGTTGTCCTGCAACTCCTTCAGTGTAGATACACGTGCTACCTCAGCCTTCGTCTTCGGGTCACGGAAGATGAAGTCGCCAAAACCCATGTGCTCCTCTAACAGTCGGCGCATGTCGATGTTCATCTTCTTCGAGTTCTTGTCAATAAAGTGGAAACGTTCGGCCGCTGCTTTCTCACGGTTGACAATCTCAGAGCTTTGCAGGATGAGCGGCACATACTCGTCGCGACGACGTATCTCGCGCAACAGCTTCAGGCCAGCCTCAGCATCGCCTTCCTCAACATGCGACAGCCGTCCTGGCACAATCTTCATGGGGAACCGGGTGTCGCTTATCACGCCTAACGTATTGTCGGCATACTTCTCATAGATGGCCATGGCTTCCTCGTAGTTCGTAGCCAGCACCACCTTGGGTCGTCCTCGCTTACGCTGTGCAGCAGCATGCGGGTTGAGTGCCTCGGTCGAGAAGTTCTTGCTTTGTGCTAATATATAATTGTACAGATTCGGCAGAATGCTGCTATAGAACCGGATATTATCCTCCACCAGAAGAATCATCTGCACGCCGGCCTCACGGATGTCGTGTTCAATGTTCATACGATCCTCAATCAGTTTGATGATACTCAGTATGAGGTTCGTATTACCTAACCAACAGAACACGTAATCGAAGATCGACATGTCTTCATGCTCTATGCGCTTGGTGATGCCATGCGAGAAAGGTGTCAGCACCACGCAAGGAATGTGTGGAGCAGTAGCCTTCACGTCACGTGCCACGGCAAAGGCATCATTGTCGGCATTACCCGGCATACAGATGACCAGGTCGATGTCGGTAGTCTGCAACACCTGGTTAGCCTCTTCGGTGGTTGACACCTGTGTGAACGTGGGCGGATAGCGCAGACCTAACTCCATATACTCGTCGAAGATTTTCTCATCGACACGTCCATCGTCCTCCAACATAAAGGCATCGTAGGGGTTAGCAACGATGAGCACATTGAAGATACGTCGTGTCATCAGGTTCACAAACGACACGTCTTTCAAGAAGAAGTTATTGAACTCCTGGGGGATATTTTCGTTCATATTGCCTACAAAGGTAGCACAAAACAGCCAAAACAGCAAAATAAATCATTAATAATATGTAAAAAACATGCATTTTCGGCACAACATGCTCACCTTTTTAGTATCTTTGTGGTATTAAATAAAACATTCAAGTCTATGGAACAATCTTTCTTTTACGAACTATGCGGATGGGTGGCAAGCATCGGTATGATACTGGGTTACTTGCCACAAGCCATCGAGACTATTCGCACCCGCAATACAGACGGTATAGCACTGCCAACCTTTCTCATGATGGGACTTGGAGGAGTGTGTTTTATGCTACAAGGCATACTCCACCAGCCTGACATACTGTGGGCACTCTTTATCACAAACCTTGTCACCACAACGTGCAGCTTCATCGTAGGTGGCATCAAGGTCTATAACGACTATATCAAGAAAAAGTATTAAACTAACAAACTGTCAACTCATTGACAAATAACTAAAAACATCTTAAAAACTATGAACGTACAAAACATCATGCAGCAACTGGAGCGCAAACATCCAGGTGAAGCAGAGTATCTGCAGGCAGTAAAAGAAGTACTGCTTTCTATTGAAGACATCTACAACCAACATCCTGAATTCGAGAAAGCCAAGATTGTGGAACGGCTGGTAGAGCCCGAACGCATTACCACCTTCCGCGTACCCTGGGTTGACGACAAGGGTGAGGTACAGGTGAACATCGGCTACCGTGTCCAGTTCAACAGTGCCATTGGCCCCTATAAGGGCGGACTGCGCTTCCATCCTTCGGTCAATCTCTCCATACTGAAGTTCCTGGGCTTCGAACAGACCTTTAAGAACGCACTGACCACACTGCCCATGGGTGGCGGAAAAGGCGGCAGCGACTTTGCTCCCCGTGGCAAGAGCGATGCTGAAATCATGCGTTTCTGTCAGGCTTTCATGTGCGAGCTGTATAAAGTTATCGGCCCTGACATGGACGTGCCGGCAGGCGACATCGGTGTCGGCGGACGCGAGATAGGCTATCTGTTCGGCATGTACAAGAAACTGACCAGCCAGTTCCATGGTGCCACACTGACAGGTAAAGGCCTGGAATGGGGCGGCAGCATCCTGCGTCCTGAGGCAACAGGATTCGGTGCGCTCTACTTCGTACGCCAGATGATGGAGACTCACGGACTGGACATCAAGGGAAAGACCGTGGCACTCTCTGGCTTTGGCAATGTGGCATGGGGTGCAGCAAAGAAAGCTACCGAGCTGGGCGCCAAGGTCATCACCATCAGTGGACCTGACGGCTACATCTACGACCCTGCCGGTTTGGACGACGAGAAGATTGAATATCTGTTAGAGTTGCGTGCCAGTGGTAACGACATCTGCGAGCCGTATGCCGAGGAGTTCGAGGGTGCTACCTTCTTCAAGGACAAGAAGCCTTGGGAGCAGAAAGCAGACATCTATCTGCCCTGCGCTACCCAGAACGAGCTCAACGGTGAGGATGCCGACCGCATATTGACCAACAAGCCCTTGTGCGTAGCCGAGGTAAGTAATATGGGTTGCACAGCCGAGGCGGTCGATAAGTTCATTGCTGCCGGTCAGCTGTTTGCACCTGGTAAGGCTGTCAATGCAGGCGGTGTAGCTACCAGCGGACTGGAAATGACCCAGAACTCCATGCGCATGTCGTGGACGGCAGAAGAGGTTGACCAGCGTCTGCACCATATCATGTCGGGTATTCACGAGCAGTGCGTCAAATATGGTAAGCAGCCCGATGGTTACATCAACTACGTTAAGGGAGCCAACGTGGCAGGCTTCATGAAGGTGGCCAAAGCCATGCTGGCGCAAGGAATTGTGTAGATACTATAGCCACTATAGTCACTATAACAACTATAATAACTATAAAAAAAACAAAAAAGAAAGAGGCATCGACCTCTTTCTTTTCTTTTTATCTCTTCTTTGTAGGTATCACGAACTCGCGCGACTGGCTTTCTACTTCCCTGTTTCCTTGTGCAACACCCAGGCGAATACGTGCTGTGCCCTCACGAAGACGGGTATCGCCTTTGATGGTTGCCGTATAACGGATGCCTTTGCCTGGCAGGATGCTTTCTATGTGCAGGTTCTGCGAGATGTGGATATGCTTGTTGTTCGTCAGGTCATAAACCAATGGCTGCACATCATAGACCGTACGGCCAGTGCGGTTGACAATCTCGAACGACACGCGACACTGCTCGCCGGCAACCAATACACCATCGCCATTGTCATCCTCGAAGTGAGCATTGAGGATGGTCAAGTCGCGTGACCTGACAGGCACTGGCGACGTGGCAGGAGGAGTAACCGTCGTAGCTGGAGGAGTGACAGTCGTAGCAGGAGGAGTGACAGTCGTGGCAGGAGGAGTGACAGCGGTTCCTGCAGGAGGAGGTGTCATACCTTCTATCTCGATAATGTCGTTACCACCATTGTTAGGATCAAAGTAACCCTGGTCATCGTCATCGACATCGTCGGTACGTGTTCCCTCAAGCACACGGGCATGACGACGCTGACGGTCCTGCTGATACTGCTCGTAGCGGCGGGCCTCAGCCTCGTCGGCAGCATTGCCAACCACTGCACCTAACACTGCACCACCGGCCATGCCGACTATCGTACCTACGTCACTGCCGCGTGGTCCGTCAGTAATTCCACCGATGGCAGAGCCGATGATGGCGCCAAACTGTCCGCCTACAAAGGCGCCCTGACCCATGTAAGTGCCACAGCTGGTAAGCAGCAGCACCGACACTATCATCATTAAAAACATTTTCTTCATACTCGTTTGTCTTTAGTTTCACGCTACAAAAGTAATCATTATTTACGTAATACCCAAAAGGAATATCCCCATTTTTATTTAGGGAAAACCCTAAAAAAGACAACAAAACTCTTGCAAAAACAGAAAACATTTAGTATCTTTGCAAAACGAAAGCATCATCAACAACTTTTATATTTACAACTAAACCAATTAACACCTATGAAACAGATTCTATTTTACGCAAGAAACATGGCCGTTGCCCTGTTGCTCATGCTGGGGACAGCAAACGTGAGCGCTCAGAACTCAGAGACCACGATGCAAGACATCTACGAGAAAGGTAAGGGACTGGTAGAGCTGCTCGAGGAAACCTACAACATGGAGATTGTACGTATAGAGTTCGATCTGCTGTTCGACACCAAGGAGACCACACGCGGATTCAACTCCAAATACGAATATACGGTGGTGGGATTTGCTGATCACCGCGTGGAAGATCTCGACATCACGATTTATCGCAAGAGCGGAGGCAACTGGGTCCAGGTGGTCAAGGACACCGAAGCCGACAACTCCCCTATCGTGCAGTTCAAGCCTACCAGTGGCTCACAGTACAAGATTGAGGTGAAAGCCTACAAGTTTGCACAGGGATATTCCGCTGCTCACTATGGCATCATCATTGCACACGAAATACCGAACTAAAATCCTATAACCATTCGGGATGATCACGCCCGGCAAACAACATTATCACGCTCGCGATAAAACATTATCACGGGCGTGATTTTATTTTATCACGGCCGTGATAATACCGATGCACCTATATTAAACTCCCTGAGAACACGGGTTGAACTCCCGTTCAACCTATATGCAACTCCCGTTCAACCTATGTGGTTTTTCTTTTACTATGGCATTAACAGATGTGTCATATCCAGAAAACTTTGTGTCACATTCAGAAAAAACAATGATTATAGAAGAAATAACGGCTTTTTATGGCACATATCAGGAAAAATGCGTATCTTTGTCAACGGCTAACGAAATCAAACGAGACGACAAACATGATGGTGTGGAACAATGATCAGGGACTTATGCTCATGGCATCGCTGCCAATGATGGTATGCGCACAGTGGACACTGGTGCTGCTCATCGACTGGGTACGCGAGCGGAAGACCGTGAAAGCATACCTGATGGTATTCATGGCTACAGCTACGCTGCTCTATGCCGGTCATTACGTATATTTCACCAATACAGCCGCACTGATGGCACTGGCTGACGTGCCCTATCGCATCTGCAACCTCTTGGTTTATCCGCTATTCCTGCTCTACATTGGACAACTGACACAAGGCGGAATTGGCAAACGCGCTACAGGGCTCTGGCTGTTGCCGACAATCATCGCTGGAGGACTCTACCTGATAACATCGCTGTGTGGAATGACCACACAGCAGCAGTGGGCCGACCTGCTGTGCCGCATCATCTTTTCCATACAGGTATTGGCAGTTTGCTGGCAGGGCATGCACATGCTGAATGACTTTAAACATAAAGTGGAAAACTACTTTGCCGATACGGAAGGTCGAACGCTACGTCCCATCAGTGCCGTGCTCATCTTACTGACGGTAACCTCGGTGATGTCGATAGTGGCGAACCTGATAGGACGTGAACATATTACCAACACTGCCTGGGGACTGGCTGTACCGTCGATACTCTTCTCTGCCCTACTCTTCTGCATAGGATATGTGGGTCACCTGTCGCTCTTCTCGTATGATGACATCAAGGAAGCGGAAGCACCACAGGACACAACAATTGACGAGGAAATGGGAAACACTACCGACGAAAAGACGCAGGAACTGGCACAGGAGGTAGAACGGTTGGTAACCAGCCGACAGATCTTCCTGCAGCATGACCTGCGCATCACCGACATAGCCCTGATGCTGAACACGAATGAGAGATATGTGTCGGCTGCTATCAACCAGGTTATCGGCTGTTCGTTCTCCGACTACATCAACCGCTACCGCATAGACTATGCACGTAAACTGCATAAAGAAAAGCCCGACATGCCAGCATCAGAGATAGCATTTAAGGCGGGCTTTAAGTCGATGTCGTCATTCTACAGGAACATGCGGAAGGCAGGCCGAGAATGACGACATCGATACTATTCTATTTCAAAGTGTAATCACTTTATCACCACCTTTTTACCATTGACGATATAAACACCCTTCTGGGTAGGCATTGCATTCAGCTTACGTCCGTCGAGAGTATATACTCCCTCTCCTTGGGAGAGGGCTGGGGTGAGGCTGTTAAGGCCTGTCGTACCCTCTGCATCGAAGTTCAGGACAATGGCACTCTGTGGCAGGTCAGCCGCCGTAACGCCTTTCAGCTGGAAGTAAGCACGGAAGGCACCAATGGTCATCGCTGCATTGGGATAGTACAGCGTGTTGTCTGTACTGAGATAGAGCTTGGTATTGTCAGCTGCCGTGATGTTGAGTGGCGAATAGATGCCAATGAAATCAACATTGTCTGTCTCGACATGAGCAGTAGCGTTCGCAATGGTCACGCCCGTAAAGGTAGGACTTTCGAGTGGTGAGCCACCGGTCCACTTGATGATGTAAGGCTTACCAGCCTCTATGCTGGTGGCTGAAATAAAGTTCAGCGTCAATGTGCCATTACTGAAGCTTGACGACTCAAGCGTCATCAGACTTTCAGGATCCAGCTGGTTGGTCACCTGTGCCACTGTCAGAGAGAATGGCAGACACAAGGTGTTCCACGAACCGTCCTTATACAAAGTACGGCCGGAGAGCTTGACGTTGACGAGCTTGCCATTGTTTGCCTCAATCACGCTGGCGTTGTCAGAGTTGTTGGCAAGGGTGATCGTTGGAATAGGAACTTCGCGATAGATTTGCGGGGCTGAACCTGTACTAGTTCCAGAATAGCAGGAGAAGATAGGACTATTGTTATTCGGGTTGTAGCGTATGATATTGCGTGTATTCGACCCTTGGAATGTAATGGTAGCATTGCCATTGTTACTGATGCTGATAGTCGCCTTAGCATTGTTGTCAGCTGTAGTTTCTGTCCTCAAATAATTATTACTGCTACTTGCCGCATACAGATAACCGTTGCCAACGTTGAAGAGGTAGTTCGTGCCATCCTTCTCCAAGGTAATTACCTGTGCGGCATCGCCTGGTGTCAACGTACGGTCGGCGTTAAGTGTCACGTCTGCTGTGGCTGCGCGGTTGTTGGCGTTCTGCGTTGTGCTGAGCACATACTTAGTTGTGCCATTGACGTATGCGATCAGGATCTTGTCGCCTGCCGCGAGTGTGCTGGCATCGGTGACCAGTGCATAAGTGCCAGAACCAACGACAGGATCAGGAGTTGTCGCTTCTGAGACGGTCAGCGTGTAGGATGCAGAGCCACTGTTGTAGCTGTTGTTGCCAGCGAATGTGGCGGTGATGACGGTTGTACCTGCTGCAACTGGGGTGACTTCACCAGTAGCGACATCAATCGTTGCCACGGTCTGGTCGCTGCTGCTATAGGTGACGTTCAAGTCGGCGGGAGTAGTGGTCAGCGTTGGCTCTGTGAAGTCCTCTCCGATGGTAGCTGTGGCCTCCGTAGGATTGAAGGCCATTGTTACATTCTGCTTATAGACAGGCTGCACGTAGTCGTCGTAGTCGAAGACATCATTGATGCATATACCCCAGATGTATTCCTGCAAGCCCGGATAGTCGATGAACGGGTTGCGGTTCTTCTGGATGGCATAGACGGCTTCGTTGCGGGCAGTCTCCTTCTCGCTGACGGGGTCGTTCTTGGCCCACTCCATCAGCATGTTCAGCTGCCATTCCTGCAAACCAGGATAAGTGCTTCCGTCAATGGTGGCACGAATGCCGTCAGCATTTCCTGCATACCAGTCAGCCAGTTTCTCCTCGTAGCAAGTCACCATATAGAAATAGGTACGCGCGAAGTCGCCCTTGTACTCGTTGGCAGGCTCGAAGACAACGCCGGTGTAGCCGTTGTATGAGCAAGGACCGAGTTTGCTGAAGCCGTTCGCGGAAGAATAAGTAGGATTATTCGTTTCGCCGAAGGGGTAGTTGGAACGCTTACCATTGACGAATCCATCAGTAGGATAAATATGGTGCAAGTCAGTGTACATCGGGGTGTTGCTGCCGAACCAACTCTGCGGCCATGAGTGCTCGCGGTTGTAGCAGTCGCCTTCCTTTGAATAGGTAGAACCGCTGGTCACTGGTTCGTAGCTGGTGATATTAGAATACATGTCCCATATCTTTCCATTGCTGCGTACGTCGGTGGTCTTGAAGGCTGTCCACAGGTCGTCGTAGCTCTTTTCCGTGCGGTTAAAGATGATACCGCTCATCGCCGTCTTCAGCTGAGCACCTTTCTTTCCGTCAGCAGGAGCATAGTAATCTGTTGTTGGGTCGTCGCCGCCAGAGCTGCTACCACCAATCAATGTGATTTCATCAACGTATGCACGTTTACTACTTGTAGCCAAGGTAATAGTTACAGCACCTGTGGCATTCGTGAGGTTCACGGTGCATAGAGTCCAGTCTGCATCAGGAGTGAATTGTGTCTTGTCGGCAGTAGCTCCTGTTACGGTAACATTCAGCTTGCCTGTGTCGCTGCCGTACTTCTTCAAGTAGAAAGTCAAGGTTCCTGTGCCTGTCAGCGCAATGCTTCCAGTAGTCATGGAACCAGCTGCTTTACTGCTGCCAAACTTCAGGCAACCTCCATTAGCATAACCAGAGCCGCCAGGGTAAACCTTGGTGATACTGCTCCAGCTTTTGTAATCAAGGTCACTGCTGTTGCTCGCCAATTCAGTACTACCTTCACTGCCACTATATCCGCTCAATCCCTCGTAGAGCAAAGCATTCCCGCTTGGGGTGGGCGTCGGTTCTACTTGGTCGCTTGCACCCACGAAGTCGAACGAGATGGTGCCGTTGCTGTTCTGCGTGATATTCTCAACGGAAGAATCAAGATACTTGGTACCGTCTGAATTGTTGTTGTAGAGCGTAGCTGCAGGCGTAGTGCTCTTGCCAAAGGCATTGACAGTGCCATAGGGGAACGGGTCGTCCTTCATGCCAGCGGTTGTATAGTACTTCGAGCCGTTGGACGTTTCGTACTGATATTTATTATCAGCCGGAATCCAAGTCATACGCTGATGACTGGGGGCATCATTGGGCTGATTGTTATTCCATGCAGTGGCATCATAATCAACATGCAGTATAAGCAACCCCGCACCCGGCAGGCTGGAATCCCATCCAGTCTTCTGACGGTTCTCCAGCAGGTAATACTCGTTGTTGTTGGCTTTATTATAAATGATGTATGAACTTCCACCGTTCTGTAAGGCAGCCATATTGCTAATGGTCTGGGTATTGACGAGTTCGACAGGTGTCTTCCAGCCAGCCACCCAGCGCTCGTAGCTGGTGTAGCCTGCGGGCTGATAGCCATTACCGTTGTAGGAACCGCTGTCCATTAAGTCCCAGTAGCCCATGCCTTGACCGCCACTATAGTCGGTATCGTAGAAGTCTGGATAACCGAGACAGTGGCTGAACTCATGGCACATGGTGCCGATGCCGGCAATGTTATTGTCACCATTCAGTTCTCCGCCACATGCATATGTATCAATCTTAACTCCGTCGAGTGTTTGGGTTCCGGAGCCATCGCCATAATAGTTTGCCGACGACAAGGTCCATTCATGCGGCCAAATAGTTTCATCAGCGCCTCTGTCAGCCTCGCCTTGGCCTGCATAAACAACATAGACTTGTTCAACAGTTTTATCGTTGTTCCAATCGTAGTCGGCAAAGTTTACTTGAGAGTCAACCAGTTTTAAAGCTTCAATCACCATAGCGGCAGGATGCTGGTCATGTCCATCACTGTCGTTTCCTCCATAATAAGATTGTGCCTTTGACACGGTGACAGGGCCTACTACATCAAAGGTCAGCTCGAATAGTCCATCGCTTTGAGCATAGAAATAATCGTACATTGAACCTTTGAAGTTCCCATACGAGAAATTCTGCTCATTAGCAATACGCTTGTAAAGGGCATTATTGTTAGATGTTTTGAACGATACATCTGTGAAATTGACAAGGATGATAAGTCCCTTCTTCTTGCCAGTGATACTTCCCACGTTACCCACACGCTGAGGTGCCAGGCGGCGTGTACGGCGCTGGTTGGCAGCAGCACGGCGCTGGGCACCATGCTGTTTGACCGCTTGCAGGTCAACGCTTTGGTAAACGTCGTTGCCTGCGGACTGGTAGGCTTTGCCATCTGCACCGAGCCAGTAGTGGGCGTGCTCATCACCCACAAGGGTTGCCATTACGGTAGAGCCGTTGCTGAGGGTAAGAAGACGTGTAAGACCAGGCTTTGCCGGTACGGCAAACGCCAAAACTGCAAACATAAGGAGCGACATGAGCATCATGACGCGCCGACTATAGTTCGGGGAAAAAACTTTAAACATAAGGTTTCGTATTTCTGTCTGCAAAGATACGAAGAAGAAAGAAGAAAAACAAAAAATTGAGTATGTTTTTCATTTACAAGCAAATAAAAAAAAACAGAGGGTATGCCCAACAGGCATACCCTCTACTCTATAGTAATCAATCGTTAATTGCAGATTATTCAGCCTTAGCCTCTTCTGCTGGTGCTTCCTCAGCAACAGGAGCCTCCTCTGCCTTTGCCTCTTCTGCAACAGGTGCCTCAGCGGCAGCTGCCTTGCCAGAAGAACGACGGCTACGACGAGTCTTCTTCTCTGCCTTCGGGCTCTTCAGCATGTTCTCATCGAAATCAACGAGTTCAATGAATGCTACGCTGGCAGCATCACCCTGACGGGTACCGAGCTTGATGATACGTGTGTAACCACCAGGACGGTCGCCTACCTTCTGAGCTACAGGACCAAAGAG